>Ga0325403_1007573_pt1 | contig 10389 bp, 9 predicted proteins | sample PopdelMetagenome_19_FD_205665 | JGI IMG/M metagenome (GOLD analysis project Ga0325403, IMG submission 205665) | Populus deltoides microbial communities from Bellville, Georgia, United States - Xylem-PdKOR-R4 | ecosystem: Host-associated > Plants > Phyllosphere > Stem > Wood/Secondary xylem...
AATAAGGGAATCCCAAAAAAAAACAATATGAACCTAATCTTACAGTCAAAACCAAATATCCAATTAATAATTATGTGTCCTCTCATAGGTTGTCTCGTTCATATGCACTTACTGTTAATCAACTTTCTACAGTTTCTATTCCTAGTAATGTGCAGGATGCATTGGCTAATAAAAGATGGAGAAAGGCAATGAATGAAGAGATGGAGGCTCTACAAAAAAATGCTACGTGGGAATTGGTTTCGCTGCCCAAAGGAATGAAGACAGTTGGATGTAGATGGGTGTTCACTGTGAAACTCAACCCAGATGGTAGTATTAACAGGTATAAAGCTCGACTAGTCGCAAAAGGATATACACAAAGGTATGGGGTAGACTATCAGGATACTTTTGCACTAGTAGCCAAGATTAATACTATTTGTATTCTTATATCTATAGCAGCAAATCGAGACAGGCCTCTACAACAGTTTGATGTTAAGAATGCATTTCTTAATAATGATCTGAAATAAGAAGTCTACATGGAACTACCACCTGGAGTTAACAGCAACTTAGGTAAAGGTGAAGTCTGCAGACTGAAAAAGTCATTGTATAGACTGAAACAGTCACCTAGAACATGATTTGGGAGATTCTCTGCTACAATGAAGGAGTTTGGCTATAAACAAAGTAACTCCAATCATACTTTGTTTATAAAACATAACGAAGGAAGAGTAACCGCTTTAATTGTATATGTGGATGAGATGATGGTCATGACAGGAGATGATCCACGTGAAATGAAAGCATTACAAAGGTATCTAACTACTAAATTTGAAATGAAGGACCTTGGACACCTTAAATATTTTTTAGGAATTGAGGTGGCAAGGTCAAGGCAGGGAATATCTCTTTCATAGCAAAAATATATGATAGACCTTTTAACTGAAACTGGAATGCTTAGTTACAAACTAGTAGAAACGCCCATGGAGATGAATCATAAGCCGAGAATTTTTCCAGATCAGGATCCAACAGATAAGGATCGTTACCAGCAATTAGTTGGAAGGCTAATCTACTTATCCCATACCAGACTTGATATAACATATGCAGTAAGCATGGTGAGTCAGTTCATGCATGCACCAAATAAAGAACATATGGAAGCAGTATATCGAATTTTACGGTACTTAAAAGGTTCTCCAGGAAGAGGATTGTTGTTCATAAAAAAATAGTATTCTTAACATTGAAGGGTATACAAACTTTTGGAAAAGCAAGAAACAGAAAGTAGTGGCAAGATCAAGTGCTGAAGCTGAATTTCGAGGGATGGCTTATAGTGTAGGTGAATTGATATGAATAAGGAATATATTGAGGGATTTAGGGATTGAATATATTGAACCTATGAATCTCTTTTGTGATAATAAGGCAGCTATAACAATCACACAGAATCCTATTCAACATGATCGCACTAAACATGTTGAGGTTGATCGTCATTTCATCAAGGAGAATCTCGATGTAAGAATCGTACAATTTCCATATATACAATCTAAAAGTCAACTGGTTAATGTACTCACAAAGGTAGTTTCAAGAAAGGCATTTCATGATATAATTGACAAGTTGGGCATGATAAACATCTATGCACCAACTTGAGAGGGAGTGTGCGCATGAGCTGTATTAAATCCTAGATTGATTTGTATTTGTATATATATAGGAACAAATAACTTTCCTGTTTATCCACTCTATATTTTTCCTATTTTGTCTCTGAATTGTAATATATATTGCCTCCTATGGAGGAGAATAAAACAGAAAAGTAATATTACAGAAACCCTATTGTTTACAGTCTCTTTTGGTTACTTGCAAAAATTATTTCCTAACTTATTTGCAAAATATGATATTTCAAGTTTTAAATGTGATGTTTGTGAACTTGCAAAGAGCCATCGTGTTTCATTTCCATTAAGCTTAAATAGAAGCTTAGTTCCTTTTATAGTCATACATTCAGATGTTTGGGGTCCATCCAATGTACCTACATTAAATGGATCTCGTTGGTTTGTTACTTTTATTGATGATTGTACAAGGGTAATGTGGGCGTGTTTGATAAAGTCCAAAGATGAAGTGAATATGTTATTTCAACAATTTTATAGTATAATGCATAAATTCAGGTTCTTCACAATGATAATAGCGGAGATTTCAGTAGTACTTGAGAACCCATGGAATCATCCATCAAGTCCTAATACACCCTAACAGAATGGGTTGTTCATGCTTCATTGATAGAAGTTCATATATCGTTGCCCTATTGGGGAAAAGCTCTTACATCTTCAATTTACATCTTCAATTTATTTAATCAATCGGGTACCCTTTAGCACTATTGATTTCAAAACATCATCCCAAGCCCTTGTGCAAGGTGTTGTGTCTCTAGCCACCCTAAACTTACCTCCTTATGTGTTTGGATATGTGGCATTCATCCACCTACATAAGTACCAACACAACAAGTTGCAACCTCGGGCATTAAGATGTGTTTTTATTGTGTACACTACTCATTAAAAGGGGTACCGATGCTACAATCCTCTAGTTTTTCATAAAGACTCAATATATTTTTCTAAGTCTGAACTTCAAAGGGAGTACCAGAAAGAAGTTCAGACTCTAAACTATGATCTTCACATTTCTACAGAAGTTCCACCTAATGACCAGGATATGAGTATACTGGATACAATATGAATTTGGATCCATACAGAGATACTAGTGATGATAATAACTCACAAACTGGTAACCAAGATGTGGGGATCGTGGATGCAAATGGTATAACGTTAGAAGCTAGTGATGATGATTTACAAACTGAGCTGATCTGTTAAGAAAAGAATAAAAGTGATGTACCAAACCAATCGTTTATTAAAGATGCTTCTGTAACTGAGCCAGTTAAAATACTACCACAACGTCACACCAAGGTATTAACTATGAACTTGGATTAACCATTCTTGTTATCCTTTGCTAAGTGATCCATTTTCACTTGTAGCTAAAATCAACACAGTTCAGATCTTGTTATCCTTAGCTATGAACTTCGAATGACCATTATAGTAGTTTGATATGAAGAACACATTCCTACATGGCGAGTTGTTCAAAGAAGTCTCCATGGATCTCCCACTAAGATGCATGATACTAGAAATACACAGCTAGATTAAAGAAATCATTGTATGGATTGAAACAATCTCCAAGAGTATGGTTTGGAAAGTTCACAAAATCTATAAGAGCCTTTGGCTACCATCAAAGCAATTCAGATCACAATTTATTCTTGAAGAGAAAGCATGATAAGATCACGACACTAATTGTATATGTAAATGACATGGTGATTACAGGAAATGATCCTAAGGAAAGGAAGAATTTATAGAGTTACTTGTCCAGAGAATTTGAAATGAAAGATCTTGGTCCCTTGAAATATTTTCTCGGAATCAAAATGTCTAGATCTAAAAAAGGTATTTTTCTTTCTCAAAGGAAATATACCTTGGATTTGTTACAGGAAATTAGTATGTTAGCATGTCAACCAGCTGATACACTAGTGAAAGAACATTTGAATTTATGTGTTGGTTTTAATCAGATACCAGTTGATAAAAAAAGGTACCAAAAACTTTTAGAAAGATTAATGTACTTAGCACACACGACATTGGACCTTACCTATGCACTAAGCATTATCAGTCAGTTCATACATAATCCTAAATAGCAACATATGAATGTAGTTATGTGTATTTTGAAGTATTTAAAGGTCGCTCCTGGAAAATGAATATTATCCACACAAAATGCAAATTGTTAAAGTGCAGATACATATACTAATGTTGACTAGGCTGGAGCAATAAATGACAAATGATCTATTTCAGGGTATTTCACCTTTATAGGTGGCAATTTTGTTACATGGAGAAGCAATAAATAAAATGTAGTGCACGCTTAAGTGCAGAAGCTGAATTTAGAGGTATGTCTTTTGGAATTTATGAAGCATTATGACTAAGACTTCTCTTAAGCGATTTGGGCTATCCTCCTAGGTGACCAATTCGATTATATTGTTACAATAAAGTAACATGTGATTTACTCATAATTCAGTTTAACATGATCGTACAAAACATGTGGAGATAGACAAGTTCTTCATCAAAGAAAAGTTAGATGATAAAATTGTGAAGTTGCTTTAAATTCGATCTAAGGATCAATTGGCTAATATCCTCACCAAAGCAGTTTCAAATCAAGTGTTCTCAAAGTTCTTAGACAAGTTGGGCATGTGTAACATCTATGCACTAACTTGAGGGGGAGTATTGGAATATTATGATTTTTTCCTTCTATGTGTGATTCTTTCCTTCCGTGGTGATTTTTGTCTTTCCTAGTACCAATGTATAAGGTACGATAGCTTAATTATAGGATTAGTAGCTTAATTATAGGAATGATAGCTTGATTGTAAGATCAATATTATTGATCCATTACTATATATGCACATGTACATCGCCATTTTAAGTAAAAATAAAAAACAAATTCTTCTTTGATATTTGATTTAAGTCATCCAAGAAACTAGCAAGCAGTCCCTGTGTTTTCCAGACCCAAAGTCAAGTTATATTTAGAGTTGTTTAGGAAAAAATTTAGCATGTGAAAAGGACTATTGATGAAATAAATGTATTGGAAAATTAGTTGATGTAGAATACTGTTATAAATTTGATGGAACAATGGTTATTAGAAAGGCTATGTCTTAATTTTCAATATGTTTATTTCTAAAATAAGTTGCGATAGAAAGTGCTGTCAAAAGACCCTAAACAACTTCATTTCAATGGAATAAAATTAACATATCAACACCTGCTTTACTTGAATTGGATGGTAAGTTGCCTAAAATTTATATTGAGATAGACACTGTGCATGATTGAAGGAAAAAAAAAAGTGTATTTGAACAACAGAAATGAAAATACAGTAAGAAAAAGTAATTAAAGCTCAACAGTCCTCCATTCCACTGTATAGAAAAACCTGAAATATATTGAACCGGCCCTAAACGACTCAAAAGTTAAACCCTGAAGTGATGAGGGAGGCACCGATGTAAGTCATCTGTTCTGTAGAACCAACTAACCACCCGTTCATGGGTTTGGAGTTTTTGGTGGCTTAAAACTGTCACTGTCCACCACTTTCCCTCCACTCTCTCTCTCTCTCTGAATCATTTATTTGCAACTTCATTACATTTCGTTTGTTTTTGTCAACATATGCTGAAGTTGACACACTTACGTACAGTTACATTCAATGGTGTCAATTCTGTTTTGGTAGGTATTTTATTTTTTTAATTAGAATAAAATATTTTAGTTTTGGAGTGTTTCGGCAGGTCGTTTCGGAGTTGTACTGTTTATATATATATATATATTCAACAAACATAATTCAAATTCAAGATAAATTAATTATAAATTATGCAATATAAACATAATACCAAACAAATATAATTTTAAATTTTAAAATATTCATAAATAGTCAAGATTAAATAGGTTTTTAACTTAAAGTAATTCCACTTAAATAAAATATCAAAATATTATGAAAATAAAATGTTTTAACATAAATATTTTAAATATAAAGTTAGGTCAATGTTATCAAGCCTAATGGAATCTAAAGCATCCCTTGTTTTGCTCAAATTCCTACAAAGTATAAACATGAAAAAAATAACATGAATATAAACCATATATATTAGTGATAAATCTAATTTTAAAAGATTAATATCATTGTTAATGAAAATAGTAATAATAATTTTCAATTTAATATCAATATCATTGTTATTGAAAATAGCAATGAAAAGAGCTTTTTGTAATTGGATGGTTTAATTAATTAAATTGAATAAGGTTCAATTTGATTCAATAGCTTTTCAAGAGCGGAACGGAACATGTGGAATGAAACCGGAACGTTCCGGCGGAATTTAGCCGAAAAATCCGGAACGGATCGAGATTTAAAATGAGATAAAATTTGTTCCGTTTTGTTTTGTTTTTTGAATTGGTATGAAATATTTCGGTCATTCCAGGCAAAACGGAACGGAATTGACAATCTTGATTACACCTATAAAAATTTACTGGGTTTTTATTTTTTATTTTTTTGGTATGGTGTTATTTGTGAGTTTGTAGTGGCTGGAGGCCCTTTTACCTCATTGTTTAGAATCTAGGCATCAAGAAACAATACTTGTAGGACTAGAGTTTTGCTGTCATAATTCATCGAGACAATTTAACAACTGGGTTTCAGACACTTACCAGTTTAGTCCCTCTTTCGACGTTCCTTGCCGTCAATTCCCAACTAGTTTGTTAGCCATCATTCATTCTCAATTACCTTTAAAGAACCCACAATTTTCCATTTTTAATCCTGCCTATGCGAGGCCGTCTTCTTCATCAATCAGTTATGAGAATAGTTATAGGGAAGAGTTGAATAAGAATAAAACTTTGGACTTTGTAGAAAATGCTGGCCGTGAGGGTGCTGATGAGAATAGTACTGTGGGGGTTGGTGATGGTAGTGAGAGTAGCTTTTTTTATTTTTATTTTTATTTTAAGGTTTTTGAATGGAAACAAAGTAACGATCCTGAGGGTGGGAACAAAATTGTGGGAAAAACGAATGTAGCATTTCGTGATCCTGTAGAGTTGTATCGGGAACTTTGTACTGCTCAAAAAGAATGATAAAATGAAGCGCGATCAGATTGGGAGACTCTACAAGTGATATTCAATTGTTTTTCAAAATCAGGCTCTTGGTATTTATATTGTCATGTCATTTCTCCATACTGCTGTCCACAACTTCCGGATCTTTTTCCTTGAGAAATGTTCCACTGAGCATGCAATGCACTTGGTGTCACTAGCTAGGTGTATCTGATGATGCTCTTAGCTTCCTTCTCCCTATATTTGTTGAGTATTATATTGACGAGTTTCAAGCGGTTTGGGAGTACGATTGAGTCTTTTATGGATGCTCAAGAATCTATCCTGATATTGCATGATTTGTTTCCATTTGTGTCTTGTTTTCTTCTCATGCATAGCCATATACTTTTCTATAAATAAAATTTATCTCCATCTCTAACAGTATTGTGATTTACAAAACATTCTCATGGTCAGAGCTTTCTATATATTAACATCCTTTTGATATCTTCTTTCTCTTCTCTCTATGGTTGCTCACTTGATTTCTCCTTTAATACCATGGTCCACATTGTTATCATTAAGCTTTCAGTCACAAATTACTTGCTCCGAAGAGCAAACTTATTCCTCTCCTGCCAAAATCTTCTTGGTTTTGTTGATGGCTCTCTGCAAAAGCCTGCCATAACCATTGAAGGATATTCATGTTCACATCTGAATATCACAGTGATCTTTTAAAAAAAATTTAACGTGAAAAAAAAAATACCTGATATTTTATTTTTTGAGAAAAAATATCTAGTTTAAAAAGTTATCACCTAATATTATGGTCACTAGAAACATTAATTAGTCAACAAAGATTCTATGGTACGGGACTGGTTACACGAAAGGGAAGATACTATCACCCCTTGAGCATCCTCCCTAAGACAGGTTGTATTGCTGGTTTTGTCTAAAATTGCTAAGAATTTGTTCTCCTCTTTTTTATATATAATGTCCCTGACTCTGACATCAGTGGACATTTGCATATGAATATTTCCAATTCTAGTGTTAGTAAATATTATATAAACCCAAGAAGTATGATATTCCTGACTCTAGAGCAAGTGAATAAATTTACAAAAATTTTGAATTTTTAATGAAGAAGAAACAATTTTTCTATGCCCTTTTCTTTTTGTTTACCCTTTGTTATTATTTGCTCTTTTTAGACAAGAGTAAAAAAAAAACATTCCACAACATATTTGTATTCAACAATAAAGATCCGTAGATTAAGCATATAGCAGGAAAAAAACAATACGCAAAGAAAAAAAATAAAACAAAGCGCAAGGGAGCCCCCAAATAAATCAACAAAGATTCCCAAATATTTCTAAAATTTTCTAATATCAAAAGAGGCTCGTTTGGCCAGATATCAAAATAAAAATGAAATAAAATATATGGAAAATGCATAAGGGTGTGTTTTGCCATACACACCCGTGGCAAAAGGAATTTGGGCTGGCTCGGCCTGAGGCCTAGGCCGGCTCACTCTTCCTCCTTTTTTACTGGGTTGGATCTAGCCCGGTCATACGGGCTAGGTTGGATCCAACTAGTCTAGCCCGGTTACTAGTTTAGACCAGTAACCCGACTGCAGACAGAAGCACGGGTGAAGCGTGCGTGCATGGGGAGCGGGGGTCAATTAAAATTCAAAGTGAACAGTAGTAGGTGAATTAATATTGAGCGGGAGAAGGAAGAAGACTTTCCTGTGCTGGAGACGGAGCCGCAGGCGATGACATATCGGCTGAAAGATGCTTTCCCAATTCTCTTTTCGTTTCCTTTCACTCGGTCCGTTCTTTGTTGTTTCTGTGTTTTTGTTTGATTGATGGGATTAACTAGGTGAGTGGAAGTTGAAGTCCCCTGTTCCTCTCAAACCCCTCTTCTTTTTTGTCTGTTTTTTTTCTCCCCCCACTCTATCTTTGGTTTTGCCTTTACCTTTTATAAGACTTCTTGCTTGAGATTTGCTCCTTATCTTCCCAGGATAATGATAAGGTCTGGGACTTTATGTTTTGGTTGGATTGGGACACCAATAGTCCTGTCATCCTTGGACTGTTGGTGGCGGTTTCCTTGGTCTACTAGAAACCTCGTGACGGTGGAGGAAAGTCGGCTGGAAAGGGGTCAGGTGCTCTGCATTTGGTCTACGATCTGGTCTGGTTATGTTGATGGGGTCGTGGCAGATCGATGCTTTTTTCCTTTTGCAGGTGGCTTCCCATGTTTCCAGAGGAGGAGGAAGAAGAAGAAACAATGCATGTGGAAACTACGTCATTTTGGGCTTTAAGCTTGGTCACTAAATTTTTGAGATTTTGCATTCAAGCCCCTCATCTTATAATTTCAAATTTTAACCCTCTTAAAATTAAATTAAAAGCAAATGGGTTAAAATTGAGTTATAACAGTTGTTCCCCTCTTTACAATACTTACAGTGCAAAGACATTGGAAAATTCATTTTCTTTTGGTTTCGTATAGTAAGTTTGTAAAGAAAATAAACGTGAAAGCCCTTCCTCTTCTTTTCTTTTGATTTTTTTCGAAAAATGGTCAAGTTGTTCTAGGCAACCTACTCGATGGAGAAGAATTGCGAAGATTTTTTGCAAATAATCTAATTGTTCCAAGCGACTTATCTGATTGTTGAAAAATGTAGAGATCTTTTTTTTAAAGATACAAAGATTTTTCAGAAATGATCTCATTGTAATGGGTGACCTATTCAAATAGAAAATAAAAAGGTGGAAAAATACAAAGATTTTTTTGAATTGTCTCATTGTAATGAGTGACCTGCCCGGGTGAAAAATACGAAGATTTTTCAGAAATGATCTCATTGTAATGGGTGACTTACCCAAGAAAAAAACACAAAGATTTTTCGGGTGGCCTAATTATCATGAGCGGCCTACCCATGTCGAAAAATTTTCAAAAGCATTTTCAATTCTTGGCCACTTCAAGGTGGCCTCCCTTTTTTATAGTTCTTATCAAGGATTTCTTTTATGAAATTTGCAAAACATATTGTTCAATGTTTCAAAGTTAGATGTTATGCATGCATCTTTACCTGATTTGAAATATAGGCCCCCGTTTCTTCTCAATCTTCTTGTTGCTTGATTGATGAGGACTTGCTATTTCTGATTTGGGTCATCTTCATCGTTTGACTTCTAGCCCACTCGATTTGGTTCATCTAAGTCTTTTTTCCAGAATTGTTACACAAATCAGCCTTCATAGTGCTCATCATGATATATTTACTTGCTGGAGATTTTATGTCTCATTGAATAATTTGAGAGGATCATTCATTACTCTTCTGTCTCAGTGTTAAAAACATTTGGTGTCACTTATTGAAAAGATCAAACTGTTTTTTGTAAACAAAAATGCCCCCTTGTCTCGTTGTAGAAAATGTTCCCTATTTCACGGTTACCTAGAAAGGATCAATTTTTCTTCTAAACACAATGTTGCCCTCTGTACTTGGTCATTGCCCTTAAATATGCTCTGTTAACGACTTAGACAAATAATAGTTTCTAGTAACCATTTTTTCCTTTCTCTCTTTTTCAGTTTGGTGAAGGAATAGTTATCTAGAATAAATCTTGAAATTTTGATCTTGCATTTAAAAAAAAAACAAAAAAAAATCGATGTGAGTTTAAAACAATTTGCTTTTTGAAATCTTACAACTTCCTAGTGATTTTTCTTGAAAAATAGATGATTTGCTTTTATGTTTGTGATATTGCCATTGGTGAAGTTACATCATGAGGCGACCTTCTATTTTTATAAGTTTCAAAGTGAAGGGCTCGAGAAAAAACTCGAGGTTTTGTTTGAGAAAAATGATCTCTTTTTTATCACTCATTTT
>Ga0325403_1007574_pt1 | contig 10389 bp, 6 predicted proteins | sample PopdelMetagenome_19_FD_205665 | JGI IMG/M metagenome (GOLD analysis project Ga0325403, IMG submission 205665) | Populus deltoides microbial communities from Bellville, Georgia, United States - Xylem-PdKOR-R4 | ecosystem: Host-associated > Plants > Phyllosphere > Stem > Wood/Secondary xylem...
TTTTTTGTATTTATTGGCATATATGGTTCTTGATTTATTTAATTAAATACATGCATAGACTTTTCAATTTATGAATAGGATTTTTTTTTGTAAAAAAACACATTGGAAAAGGTTCTCTTTTAATTTTCTTTTTTTCAAAGAAAACTTTATTTAGCCTATGAGAAAGCGTGGGTCAGATTGCTAGTAAAAACTATTTAACATAAAACAAAAATCTCATGCTTGATAAATCATGTTTCATGCAATAGTGGAAAGTAGTAGTGGTGGATGCTAAAATTATGGTGGAGTTGGTAATTGAAATAGTTTAATAATATTATTATAATATCTCAAATTTAGAGTGGTTTATTGTGCATCTAAATGGGTTTTTGATCTATTAAGTGTAACAACTAATTGGGTCTTACTATCCAAACAAAAAAACATTATTTATTACACATAAATTTATTAGTCATTCATTTTATATATCTTATTCAATTTTTCTATAATTATCTAATGTGGCCACTGAGATATGATGCACCACATTTCTTTTTCTTTAAGTATTTGACTTTTATATTTGATCATAATATAAGTTGAATCTTGGCAAGTGCAGGATTCTTAAGATGACATGTACAATTTTTGGAGGTGGCTCACACCTTTAAAAAACGTGTTACATTTATTTACATAACATTTAGTTTCTATATTAGGTTATGATCAACTTTGATACCTATTAATCACTCACATATTCTTTTGATCAATTTGTTACTGGTTAACCATTTTTACATTCTAAAAAAAATGATTCTACACAATAGATACTTAATTTTAAAAGAAAGCAACATCTTAAAATCAAGGGAAGTGTGGGGATCTAAGAACTTGAAACTTTAAAAAAGTTAATTTATTCTAAAGTGACATAACAAAAAAAAAAGGTTTAAGAAGAAGGAGAGAAAAAAGTTGTAGGAATTAAAATGCAGAAAAATAAAAGAAAGTTGTAAATAAAGTGATATCAACCGTCTAAGGAAAATATAAAATAAAGTATATTGAAATTATATATATATATATATATATATATATATATATATAGAGAGAGAGAGAGAGAGAGAGAGAGAGAGAGGGATGACCATATTTACATTGATTGTGTGGCCTTTTATATAATGATACATGGTTTGAGTTCTAATTTATACAAATATTGGTATCAAGTGAAAAGACTTTATTAAATCCTAATACAAATTGAACCTTATTTTTATTAACATCATGTGAATTTTAAGATAATCTTTTGACTTGTAATTAGTTATTAAATTAAGGACTTCCTTAATAGAATTTGAATTTCTAATTATTCACACGTGTTCAAACTCTTATGGTTAGACATTTTCCCTTGCAATCATGACAGTCACTTGGTTTATTGGTAGGCAACTACCTCTTTAAATCTCCTAGTTAATCAAGACTCTTGTAGTATAGTAAATTCTATTATACTTGGTCGATTTCAGAACTTCATTGATAAACATCATAAGAACTTCAATGTTATTCGGTTATCTAGAATTACCACCAAATATAACAAGAAATTATTGGCCATTATTTTCTTATTTTGTTCAAAGTCTAACAACGTCTTAATTTTCAAATATGAAATGTAAACTATCACATTGCATGACCTCACCTTAACACGAGGCCTATACCCAAGAAATGGAGAACTTTTCGCTTCCATAAATCTTTACAAGTCCTTTTGAAGACTTTCTTTTAGGAACTCTTGAATTTAGTGCATTGATGAAAAAAATACATTTTTCCTCTTACAAGGAACATATGATCTTCTACTATATTGGATATACAAATACCTAGTCTATTTGGGGTCTAAAAAACCAATAGCGCCCATCTAAAAATAGCAGTAGTTTTGGCTACAGGCAAGACAATTGGTTTAAGACCTTTTACATTGAGTCACATCTATAAGACATTAGGATAACACCAAACCATATATCACCCTCCTTGACCTAAAATATATTTGTATAGGAGAAAGTCTACTAAAATCCTTTTTTTATAGAATTTCTTTTAGAAAATACATAAAAACTTTATGTTTCTTATAAAAAAAAAAAGATTAATGTGTTGATGTCTCCCCTTACATGATATGATTTTTATAGGCATTACTCCCCCATTTTCAATGACCAAACTATTAGAGAAAAGTAAATATAGTGGTTTGGTGAAATATCTTTATTTAAAGGGATCTATACTTTGGTCTAATGATAGATCAAATATCAAGAAATAACTATGATTTTTTTAATCCATACAACCTTTATTTTATAGCAATATAATTGCGATTTATCCAAGGTTTTCTTTTCCAATGTATTATGCTATGGATAAAGATATTCTAGACATGACAACTTTAGAAAGCCTAGAAAGAGTAAAATATGTAATGAAATGCTAAAGCACTACTTTATCCATTTTAACATACAAAACTTCTCCCTTTACACAAGAAGACTATAAGCCTTATTTACACCATTTATTTGGATAAGACAATAAAGAAATTATTCTTTGATGAAAAATCTTCTAGTAAACAAAGAAAAAGAAAAACCTTTGAAAGTATTGTTAGAACATTTTTCTTCTCGGAATCAAGTAAATAGCCTACTGGAAAAGCCTCATGTAAGAACATTTTTCTTCAATTATCTTAAATGTATCAATTCTTTTGTTTATATCTTTACAATACTTCTTTTTCACAACTTTTCTTCCTATTATTGATCATCGACCTCAACTAATAACTGATCTTGTTAAGATCTAAGATCTTTCTATATTTCACAATGAAAAAGAAAATGAGATTGTCATTATTAAGTTAAAGACCAGGCTTATGGTAAACTTCTCTAATCAAAATGTTTTAACTTGGACATGTTGTTTATTTTTCTATATTATCTTATTATTCATTATAGAAGCTAGTTATTCCTCATTTTTTGGTTTCTTCTGTAGAAATTCTAATATAGACCTATTATACATGTCATCCTTAAATAAAAGCCTTTTCTTACAAAAATAACATCACTTTATATCATTGTAGTGATTATTAGGGTTTTAATTACTGAAGTTATTGAAACATTATCCTATTTTTGTTATTGATCTTCCTAAAAATATTTCGCTAGATTCTAGTACTATTGAAAGAAACCCTTTTACTATTTGTTGCTAGTAAAACTAAATATTATAAGCCATCAATAATGAAAGATCTCAAAGTGTGTTGAAGGCAAATGCATCTTATTGGAAGTTATCTTTTTTAGGGTAGATGTCATACTATAAAAGTATTATTTTAGTTCAAAAGAGAATAGTAGTAAAGAAAAAAAAAGAATGAATGAGGATACCAATATAAATATTTCTAATACAACAAAATTATACCATTAATTAATGTCATGGTGATCATGTTCTTTTACTTCCATGTCATGACTTAGATTTGAAGGGTTACTAAATTAAGAACAACCTAAGAAGAAGCGTCCATCAATGGTATTTTTATTGGTTAAGTATTTAATATTCATAAACAACTAAAATCCCTCATATTTTTATGGTTATAGAAGAATAAAGGATTAGTTCATTTATATCTCCTAATGAAAAAAAAGAGTTGTGGCATCAAATCAACTAATCTTAGCGACTCCATTTAACATGTAAGTTATTGTTATTAGCAGGAATCTTAGTTTTTTTATGGTTTTAATACTAATATAAACCTTTTTTTTTAAATCATAACAGAGGATCATAGATGAGCTTTCACTACGATTACTACTCCTTTAAATCTTGAAGCCTTGGTCATTCTTGCATAATAAAACAACTTTTAAGAAATCAAGTTCTTATGCCAATTATTGTTAGCTAGTATTTTAAGTTTAAATGTCTTGGCTTATCACTAAATTACTGTTTTCTTAGCATTACCCTCCAAGTCTTCACTTTTGAGAAGAATCATATGGTAAGTAAGGAGTCTATACACCTCATTATGAGGCATATCTTAGGCTTGTCAAATCACTTTTATGGCTTTTTTATAGTCTATATTTTTTTTTTCTACTACTAACAACTATACCAATTCTAGCCTTTGATGTGGTCAATCAAACCTTGTTTTTTTTTTTTTATATAGCTTTTCACTTCTTAGAAGCCAATAAAGTTTAGGAGTAGCCATTATTATAGTGACCTTAGCGAATGAATCACCATGTACTTTCATCTTTTTATATAGAAAATGGATGTGTCTACATTTTAAAGCCTTCTAGATTTGGTTATTAAAGACTACATAATTGTTAGTGTTATATTTTTAAAACTCATACCACTTAATATTATTTCCTATAATTTTATCAGCAATAAGAATAATGTGATTGTCAAATAGCTTAATTCATCATACATACATCAATTGGTTAAAGATTTCTTTAGCTCTTTTGATATCAAAAGAGTATTCTTTATTATTATTATTTTTACTATTTGAAAGCCTTATAAATTTTTGCTGCTGAAATTTGTGTCATCTTTAGGCTTTTTTTAAAGTCATGATCTCAAAGGATTAACCATATTTTATTTTTATTATTGATATGAGTTGTTGAAACTCTTTAAACTCCTCATCAATGTCTAAATTAGTCAATAAGTGTGCACCCATGATATTGTCTAAATAGCCAAAAAGGTATGTCCCTCTTATCGGCTTCTTTTCTTCTTATTTTGCTAGCATCTTTTCATAACAAGCAACATCATCTATAAAAGTATGAATATTTATTTGCTTAGTAACTACAAACCTCTTTGTTATGTTCTACTACTTTTATCCAACAATAATTGTATGTACTCTTACTCAGTTATAACTAGAAGTAAAACTTGTTGTAATAGAGAAATTTGATGACATGAAGTTTGAGTTTTTAAGAATATATATATTAAAGATTGTCTTTACAAGAAAAAAGTTTATCTTTCTTTTTTATGGAAGAAGCAAGAAAAAAATGAAGGAGGGAGAACGGGACTTTTTTTTTATAGAAAGGTTTTAATAGTTATACGATTAACCCAATCAAGAAAAGTTAGGCACGATGTTATTAAAGAAATGACCATTGCAGGACTTTCTAACATGTTTGAGAAGCCATCAATAAACAACAAAGAGCATTTATTGAAAACCTTTTTCAACCAAAAGATGATAAAAAAAAACACATTCTTTACACAACACTTGAATGAACTCAATATCATCGTAAATCAATTGTCATTTATTGAAATTAAGTTTAATGATGAGATCCAAACATTGATATTAAGTTTAATGATGAGATCCAAACATTGATTTTATTTCCTTCACTCCCACATAATTAGAAGGCCATGAGAATGGCTATAGGCAACTCTACTGAAAAATTTAAAATGAATTATGAAGACGTTTGAGACTTGATTCTTGTTGAAGAAATACATAGAAAAAATTCAAATAAAAGTTCAAGTTTCAATTCAACCCTTATCAAATTCTAAATTTAGGAATAAAATCAAGTTAGGGCCTAAGAAACCATTTGATTATTAGAATTGTGATAAAAATGATCACTTCATGAGGAGCTGCATAAATCCATACAAAATGAAGGTTGATACTATAAATGCTACTATTAAGGAGGTATATAATGTTCTGATTCTTATTGTTCATGGTCTAATTAATTATTGGGTCCCTAACATAGACGGTTCATTTCATTATACATCATGCCAGGAAACCATGTAGAATTATATTGTTGGTGATTATGGTGTGGTTATGGAATTTGCAGCAAGTAAGATATGTTCCTAGACTAGAAAAACATCTGATTTCTATAAGACAACTTGATAACATTGGTCATTTAGTAAATATTTTAGGAGGCACATGAAATATTTCAAATAGAGCAATGATTTTAGCTCATGGTAAGAAAATGAGCACCTTATTTATGATATCAAGATTAGGAAATACCATTGTTTCTATTAAAGTTGAAAATCAAGTAAAAATATAGCAATTCAGACTAAGTCATATGTGTCGGAAGGGGATGAAACTATTTTTGTAAAAAAGAATACTACTAGAGCTAAAGTTAGTTAATATAGACATATGTGAGAGATGCATTCTATGAAAGTAGAAGAAACTTGGATTCATAAAGGATGGCAGGGCATTAAGACTTAGAAAATTAGAATTGGTTCACATGAATTTACGAGGACCTTCTCTAATGACATCTTTTAGAGGTTCTCGGTATTATATTACCTTCATCGATAATGTGATAACCTAATTTTTTATCCATTCTTTTCAAAATATTTTCTAAAAGTCCAAGAAAAAGAAAAAAGAACAAAAATGTTTTAAATGCATTTCAGCCATTCACATGCTTTTTTGTAATTTTAAATTATTTTTCTCTTGTTAATGTCCTCTCAAGAAAATCAAATTAAAAAATATATATGTTTTTGATGTATTTGCATCCATTTCATATTTCTTAATTATTATTTTTTTATCAAATTGATGTTACCATTGTTTTTCAAAAAACAAAAACCAAGATACAAAAAAAATAACATAATGATTAATAAAAATATGGAGCAAAATAGAGAACCAGCTAAAGTTAAAAACAAGAAAATGAGTGATCAAGATAAAATGAAGTTGCATAGGGACCAATAATTAAAAAGAAAAAGAAAATGGTAAAAGTCAAATGGGCTAAAGTGTAAAATAAGAGAAATAAAGGACCCAAACAAAATAAAGTTACATGGGGATCAAGTAACTAAAGAAAAGATAACAAAATATATGGGTTATAAATAAATGAGTGAATTATAGAGAAAGAGGGAGTCACTATATAAAAAAAACTTAAGCTTATCTCTCTCATATAAAATACCTAACCCTATTTCTTCCACCAAAAACCCTAGCTACCAAGAGATAAAGAGAGAAAAGGAATAGAAAGTGTGCTGGAATTTGAAAGAAAAGCTTCTACCATAAAAAAGAGATAGAGAAAACAATCAACTCTTCACTCCTCACTATGGTGACAACCTATCTTTCTCTTTACCATTTTCAGCACCATTTCCTCTATTTTTCTAACCCCTCTTCTCTATTTTTTTTTATCCTAGAAACTAGCCTCCAAAGATTATTATACAACCCAAAAAAACTCTAGTTGAAACCCCCGTAAAAACAACTTTGAAAACTCTATCCAAAACCCCCGTAAAAACAACTTTGAAAACTCTATCCAAACCAGAACACGTCTTAGTGTTTGGGTCATAAATAGAGCTACACACCTTGATTTTAGGCAATTTTTCACTTGATAGAAAGATAAGACATAGTTCTAAAACTTATATAAGAGTCCAAAACCAAGTTCTGCCATTTTAAAGCTTAAAACATTGCTAAAACAAAGAAATTAGAATCTATCAAGACGTTCACTGCAACTCAGATCCTATTTTAGTTTTTAGCCTCTATATAAAGTTATAGAAGTTAGAAAGAAGTAAACTTAGATAAGTTAGAAATATTTAACGTATATATACAACTTTTATAAAGGGTTTAACTCTAAATTGTATGATGTCGATGCTCTAAATACAGATAGAAAATGCATAAGAAACAATAGTAGTAGTGGTAACATTGTCTAGCATTGCCCTTAACTATTCCAACAGCTTTCCAAACCTTTTCTCATTCCTTAAAGGTCAATTTTGAACCCCAAATATTTTTTGAATGATTGTTTTGATTTGTTATTGATTTTGATGTGTATCGATGATGTTTTTTATTGAATAAGTTTTACTATCATATTGATTTTTGTGCTTGCATTTTAGTTGAGTCCCTCAAGTAGCATCATGCTAGTTTATGTGTTTTTGTTCATGTCATATTTATCTCAAATATTATAATATCACTTCATATATGTGTGATAAGTATATTCGCATTACTATTTGATTTAAATAACATAAGAAAATGTTTTCTCATTTATGCATGCATATTCATGTCCGATGGATTTTGTATCTTAGTTACTAAATTCGTTAATGTTTTCAGCCACATTAAAATTCAAACATTCTAATGTTTTCATAAATACTTTCTTTTCTAAATCATGTTTGCTTAATCTTCAATAAAAATATATCATTGTTATTCACCTACAATGTTTAAGGCAAATAAACTTATAATAAGACTTACTTTGAACGTTAGTTGGAAGTAACACATTCAGCTTGTAATTTAATTTTTAAAAATTAAAATCTTTTTTTGAAATGTATCAAACTTTTTTTATAAGTCATCCATCAACAATTCCTAATGTAAGTGAACCCTTAAAGGTCATTACTCTTAGATATCAATTGAAGGTGACAAGGTAATTTATTTATGTGTGATATGAATATCCTGGATTTAAATAAGTTGTCCAGTTACTGTAGTAGTACATACAAGAGTTATAGCACCAGTATGTACCAATATTAATGATGGTAACCAACAAAAAACTAAATCATAAGAAAGTGGTTATTAAATTGAATGAAAAATAGACCCTAAAAAGGTCACTATCAAAATAATTTAGTTTATAAAGGACCTTCATGTCATTAGATCCTATTCCAAGTAGATGAACTCATAATGGTCACTAATGAATATGATTGAGGCATATAATCTTCACACATTCAACAAATATTCTAAGAACGATAGGATAAAGAAACCTTAACAAGATATTATTTATGGACTTTTTTTTATGATCTAAGTTGAGTTCAATGAGCCTAACATAAACCAATTGGTTATTCATTGACATGACTTGATAAACTATTGGTCATAGATCACAATCACGAATCACTAGTTGTGAACATGTCAGTTCACCAAGTATTATTAAAAAAAATAATAACTAGAAGTGGAAAATATTATCAAGTTTTATAATGGTTAGGCTTAAGTCCAAATATTCATCCAATGTTTAACTCACAACAATAAATCTATTATCACCCTTATAGATGGACCACTAGTAAAAGGTACATAAACTAATAAGAATAGAAGAAAAGAGTAACAATGTGACTTATCTTAGGTAGAATGATTTTGAGGTGATAATATATTCCATTTAGCATAATCATTCACTTATCTTAGAACTCTGTAAACTAGTTAGGGTTCTTAGTGATCATAATATGAGGTGGTAACTTCTCCTTCCATTTTTTACCCCATTTCTAAAAAAACTAAATTTGTTTTTTTGATGGGTATGTTACGATGTTGATACAAAGGACAACTTCAATAGGAAAGCATGAACTTACTTTCTAAAAATTAAATTTTATATGTTTGAGATATTCAAGAAATGGAAGGTCATGGTTAATGCTAAATTAGGTTTGAAACTAAAATACTTGATATATGATAATGAAAAAGAATACATTGATGGAGGGTTTAAGAAGTATGTGCCACCAATGGTATTAGGATAAATAAGATCATTTTAGACATAACATAACAATATGGTGTTGTTAAGCAAATAAATAGGACCATTAATGAACAAGCTAAAAGCATAAGGTTGCAATAGAGGTTACCTTAAACATTATATACTGATGCAGTTCACACTGTAGTTTACATGATCAGTCATGGACTATCCGTTCTTTTTTAATACAGATTACCTGAGGAAGTCTAAAGAGGAAAAAAGTAAGACTTTCTCACCTATAGTTCTTTAGGAGAGTTTCTTACATTCATATAGATTATGATGATCAAAGAAACTTCATGTCAAATCTAAAAAAAATGTTTCTTTATTAGGCTATAAAGATGAATAATTTGGGTTTTAGTTTTAGGATGACCAAAATAGAAAAATAATCAGAATTAGGGATGTGATCTTTAATGAGAAAATTTTGAATAAAGATATATCTAATACAACAAAAAATATAACTAATACAGTTATGGAAAAGCCTAAGTTTTTAAGCTTTAATGGTTTTTTTAGGATTATGGTGCATAGCAAAAGCTTAGATGCTCTACAAGAAGAATCAAGCATATCCTTACTCATTGTTCTATAAGTAGATTCAAAACCATGTAAATCATATCCTGGTAAGATTTGTGAAACCTGTATAATGGTTCATATTTTCTCTGAATTATATTCTACATACAGATTATGGTGAATCATAAACTTATAAAGAAATTGTCACGACCCGAATTCCGGGTCCATGACCGGCAACGCAGGAGCGGTGTCGAAAGGACACCTCACCTACGCTAAGCCTCATAACAGATATATCAAAAGAACAATTTATTCAAAAATACGCAGCATTTCATAATCTTTAGAAATATTATATTATTCAAAACTGATGAAACCAAAAGATAGTTTAAAACTCCTCATCAGTAATTAAAACAAAAACAATAATCCATAATACTCATTATATTATCAAAATCCAAACTTAATTAAAACAAGGTAATAGTGGAGCGTCTAAGACAACAAATCAAAACTAAAAGGAAAGCCTCGCAAAACAAACAAGGCATACCGACCAAAACTGAAGAAGCAGGAACACTCAACAAAGTCCAACTGCTATCAGAAACTAAGAACTTGAAATAATATTAAGAATGAGGGGTGAGTTCAACCAACTCAGTGAGGGAATAAT
>Ga0325403_1007576_pt1 | contig 10388 bp, 5 predicted proteins | sample PopdelMetagenome_19_FD_205665 | JGI IMG/M metagenome (GOLD analysis project Ga0325403, IMG submission 205665) | Populus deltoides microbial communities from Bellville, Georgia, United States - Xylem-PdKOR-R4 | ecosystem: Host-associated > Plants > Phyllosphere > Stem > Wood/Secondary xylem...
AGACAATTTTTTTTTTTTATTTCTATTTTCTTATAAATCTTTTCGATACTTGTCTGTTAACTGAATCACTCTGATAATGGCGAAGTACGATATTATTAAATTTTGCTCAACTTATTTATTTAATTAGTTCTACATACAAATCTCTTTATTTAGTATTATTTTCTTACATAAAATGAGTTGATGGGTTCGTTTTCTGTACTTCCACGTGTTTTTTTCCCTTATAATAAACGAGTTCGAATTCTAAAACTAAAAAGGCAATATATATATATATATATAAAGAATATATATATATATATATATATATATATAAAGAAATCCCGAAGCATCTTTTTGAAAAAATTACAAACATCTATGGTATCTCTGGTCGGTGCCCCAACTGCCAAGAAGAATATGTAAAATGTGCTGAGTGATAAGAAATGAGCACAGACTTTACTTCACATCTATAAAATCCTAAATAAATATTTTTTTAAGTATTTTTAATGATTTTAAATTGTTAGATTTCTAAAATAAAAAAAAATCTAAAAAAAAATATCATTCTCATATATTTTTAATTGAAAAACACTTTTAAAAACCACATACTACCATGATAGTATTGCAGTCCGATTGTTTTTTTGAATTTTTTTAATTTCAAATTAAATTTTTTAATATTTTTTAATAGTTTTGATGTGTTAATATCAAAAATAAATTTTAAAAATAAAAAAATTATTTTAATATATTTTTAAATAGAAAAACTTTAAAAAATAATTTCAATAATCAGACTTATAGGTTAATAATGTAATTATAGTTTTGCAGCATTAATTAGAATGTGGGCCTTCCCCCTTGTAATATAGTGAGAAAAACAGGAGGATTGGTAATATTTCTGTCCATGAGTTCTTGTTGCAAGGACATAAATATCTTGGCAAAAGAAAACAACGTCGGGATCAAATGTATTTAGTTTTTAATTATTTATTGAGTTAATTTTTTTTTAGATTTAATTTTTATATTAGATTTTGTATTTATACTTTTTAATTGTGATGTATTTGATCTTGTATCATTTATTGAATTAATTTGTCCTTCAATTTTATCCATTGACATTTGATTTTTATATCCGATATGATCTTCATTCTTTTAATTGTTATTTTTAGTTGTTCGTATTATTTTTTTAATTGAAATTGTTTTTCAGATTCATCCTTTATGATTTGGTTTTATTTTCTTTCTGTGTCAAATTTGGTTCTCTTTCTTTTCAAATTTATATTCTTAAAATCCTTTTTTATTTGTTTTTTCAAGTTTACCCCTAATTATTTTGATTGGTTGTGAATTTTGTATTGTTATTTTTTGGGTTTGCCTTTTATATTGTGATTCGGCTTCATGATTTATGTCACAAGTTTTGAAAGTTGGATCGGGTTGGCTTCAGTTATTTTTAATTATGTTTTTGTCCCTCAACATTTAATTTCATTTGATTTTTTATCCAGTTTTGATCCTATTTTCTAATTATTTTTTTTTATCTTTTTCTTAGTTTTTTTTTTCAATTTAGCCTCTAATTATTTTCTTTCATTTTGTTTTTTATACCATATTTGGCCTATATTGTTTGGGTTTTAAATTGTTTGATGGTTGAATATTTTACTTTGTTATTTTTTAATGATTGTCTTCCAACAAGATCCTTTATTGAAAATTAATTTTTTTTCAAATTCATTATTTGATATTTGATTATTAAACCATTAGCTTCATTATTTGTTGCACTTTTTTTTTGTTGAGCTATCATGATCTCATATCTCATGTGATAGAATTTGAAAATTCATTATTTTCATTTTTTTTAACAAGTTAACCATAGTTGCCTTAAAAAAAATATTTCTCAGTTTATTTTTATGAAATTAATTTTTTTTACAATTTTATTCTTTGGTGTTAAATTATTAACTCTTGATCTATGTGATATATTTTATTTTTCTTTCTATTGGGTTATACCGAGTGCATGTGAGTCAAATTAACCCAAGTTAGATTGCATTTTCTTACTCAATGTTTTTTTTATTGAACTTTGGTCTTTTTTGCTAAGTCTTTCTTTTGAAAGTCTATTTTTTTATCCTAATCTCATGTCGCGGGTGATAGGTTAGTCAAGTTAACCCGGGTTGACTCGGTTTTTTTCCTCATTTTTTTATATCTTTAATTTTATCATTTTGCATTAAATCATTTGCCCTTGAGCTTTGTTCTTTTTTAAAAAACTTTTCTTTCTATTTGGTTATTCTGAGAGCAAGTTGGTAAAGTTAACCCAAGTTGGCTCAGAGTTTTTTTGACATTTTTTTTATTGGACTTTGGTTTTTTTTACTAGGTCCTTCTTTTAAAATTCTTTTTTTAATCATGATCTCATATCACGGATTGTAGATTTTTCAAGTTACTTTAAGTTGACTCGAGTTTTTTTCTTCAACGTTATATTTTTTTATTTTTCATATTTGATATTAAGTTATTAGGCCTTGAACTTTACATTTTCTTTTCTCTTTTCTTTCTACTGAATCTTTTGGTCTCATATCCCAAATCATGTTTTAGTTAATTTAACTCGGCTTATCTCAGATTATCATTGCCTAAATATTCTTTTTTAGCATTTGAAAAATTTTGGTCTGACCCGCGACATAACGCGAGTCACCTATCTAGTATACTTCCAAGTAGACATTAAATTCGATAGTTTGTGGAGGCAGATCTACATAATATCCTTCTGAGTGTACATCAAGTTTGATGATTTTTTTTTTCAATATTTTCAAATCATTTTAAACCTCAATTTAAATTAAATGTTTTTTAAAAAACTATCTCAAAATAAGTTTGAGGGTTCAACATTGCATTACAATAGAAGTTGCATCTTTTTTCTGATATTATTTTATTTTAATAGTGACAATATTCTTAGCTTTTATATATGAAAATCGGTATTTTTAGTTGAATTTTAAATAGATTATCCATATCATGCAGAGTGTATTAATGAGAAATTAAATGTTTTTATAATTAAAAGTATACGAAGGCAGCTACGCTAAGATGACACTTCACTACAAATAAAACATTAGCCTGACCACACCTTTGTCTCAAACGAGCATAGTCGTTCTCCGTGGTCCATGGCTATGGCCGTGAATGCCTCCATGTGACTCACGAGGATGCGAGGCTGAGGGGGCCGATCTTCAAACAAACAGTCGTAGAAGACAACTGTAATTCTAGGCTTTGACAGAATGCAAACTAGCAGGGTACCATATTTCTCTTTCGTCTCTATATGAATACGTCTCTTTCGTCTCTATATGCAAACTAGCACGAAAATAAAATTTGAGTGATTGGACAGTGAATTATGATATGTTTATATTAATATTATTATAAATAGTTAAAAGGGCTTCGTTTTTTTTTATTGTGGACTGTAGCAGTTCACAGTAAAAAATAATTTTTTTTTTATGTTTTTTAGAGTTTTTTTTTTTTTTTCTCTCTGTTTCTCAAGAAAGCACAAAACAGAGCACACACACTTTATCACTTTTTAATAACAACAAACACATCTACTCATCGAGATTTAAATCACAGCTCCATCACTCTCTAGAGAGAGAAACAAATACAAAAAAATATAAATATAAATATAAATAAAATAACTCTTTCTCTTCTTTCCCTTCCCCCTTTCTCTCTCTACATATTTCTACAGTCTTAGTAATTACCAGATGTGAGCCTGGAGAGAGAAACACGAAAATACTTCACTTTCCTTACTCTCTCTAGAAATATCTGTAGCTGCTATAGATTTGAAACAAGAATCTCTTTTTATAATTGAATTTTTTAGTTATCAGATTTTCATGATACGGATTTCGGGTTAACAGGTTAATAGATTAATATGGTTTGATGAGTTAATCTAAAAATTTTTTTTTTTTCTTTTTAATTAATTTTTTTTGTTTATTTTAGTTTGTTAATGTTAAATTTCTTTCTATTTAGTTATTAGACTTTCATGATAGTTTTTTTTCATTTTTTTTTTACACTTTTAGGGTTTTTTTTGTTTTTTTTGTTTTCCTAATTTTTTTTGTTAATGTTAAATTTTTTTATTTAGTTATCAGATTTTCATGACATGGATCTCGGGTTTAACAGGTTAACATGGTTTGACGAGTTAACCCAGAATTTTTTTTTGCTTTTTTTTTCTTTTTAATTAATTTTTTTTGTTTACTTTAGTTTGTTAATGTTATATTTCTTTCTATTTAGTTATTAGACTTTCATGACACATATTTCAGGTTTCACGGGTTAACCTGATTTCACGGACCGTCATTTTTTTTTCTTTTAATAATTTTTTTATTTAATTTAGTTTGTTAATGTTAATTTTTTTATTTATTTATCAAACTTTCATCACACGGATCCCGGGTTTAACGAATTAACCTGGTGTGGCGAGTTAACCCAAATATTTTTTCTTTTTAATTAATTTTTTTCGTTTAGTTTAGTTTGTTAATTGACAATAAACTAAAATTGCTCAGTGTTTCACTGTGCAAGTCCACAGTGAAACGTTGAGCTGTCTTCTTCTTCTTTTTTTTTTGTTTTTTTTGTTCTTTTGTTTTTTCTTTGTTTTTTTCTGTTTTTTTTTGTTTTTTTTTTGTTTTCTAGCCTTTATGAGTTTTTTTTAATGAATTTTTTTTGTTTAATTTATTTTGTTAATGTTAATTTTTTTATTTAGTTATTAGATTTTAATGACACGGATCCCGGGTTTGACGAGTTAACTTGAAATTTTTTTTTGCTTTTTTTCTTTTTAATTAATTGTAACATATACTAAAAGGGATCAGTGTTTTATTGTGGACTGCATAGTGCAGTCCACAGTAAAACACTAATGCTTTAGGTTTTTTTTTAAGTTGTCTCATTTTTTTTAGCTTTTTTATGTCTTTCGAGATTTTTTTTTGCTTCTTTCTTTGTTTTTTTCTTTTAACAAAATTTTTTGTTTAATTTAATTTAGTTTATTAATATTAAATTTTTTTTATTTAGTTATGAGACTTTCATGACACGTTTTCCGGATTTAACGGGTTAACCTGGTTTAACAAGTTAACCCATAAATTTTTTTTTTGCTTTTTAATTATTTTTTTTCTTTGTTAATGCTAATTTTTTTTTTCTATTTAGTTATCAAACTTTCATGACACATATCCCGATTTCACGGGTTAACCTGGTTTCATAGGTGAACCCAGTTAATTATGGATTGACCGTCAATTTTTTTTGTTTTTTTATTTTCATAAATTGTTTTTGTTTAATTTAGTTTGTTAATATTAAATTTTTTTTATTTAGTTATCAGACTTTCATGACACAAATCCCGGGTTTAATGGGTTAACATGGTTTGACGAGTTAACCCGAAATTTTTTCCTTTTTAATTAATTTTTTTGTTTGGTTCAGTTTGTTAATTTTCACTTTTTTTTATTTAGTTACCAGACATTCATGACACGAATCCCGGGTTTAATGGGTTAACCTAATTTGACGAGTTAACCTGTAATTGTTTTTTGCTTTTTTTTCTTTTTAATTTTTTTTTCATTTAGTTTAGTTTGTTAATGTTAAATTTCTTTCTATTTAGTTTTTTTCTTCTTAGAGTTTTTTTTCTTTTATTTTTTGTTTTTAATTAATTTTATTTAATTAATTTAGTTTATTAATATTAAATTTTTTTTCTAAGCAATTCTCGACTGATGCCTTTAGTTTTTCTTTTTGTTTTTTTGTTGTTTTTATGTCTTTGACTGTGGACTGCACAGTGCAGTCCACAGTGAAAAGGCTGATGCCTTTTGTTTTTTAATTAATTTTTTTTGTTTAATTTAAATTGTTAATGTTAAATTTTTTTTCTATTTAGTTATCAAACTTTCATAACACGAATTCCGGATTTGACAGGCTAACCTGGTTTGACAAGTTAGCCCAGTTAATTCTGGGTTAACCCATTAATTTGTTTCTTTCTTTTTAATTATCAAACTTTCACGATGTGAATTCAAGGTATGACGGGTTAACCTGATTTGAAAGGTTAACCCAGTTAATTCATATATTTTTTTTTCATTAGTTTTTTTCTTCCTGTTGGTTTTTTTCTTTGTTTTTTTTTAACTAATCTATTTAATTATCACACTTTTATGACATGACTTTGCAGCCAGACCCACGTCCAATGTTATTGGATCTGGTATTGCACTCCAGACACTTTTATGCTAAAGGTTAACCCAATTTTAATGTTATTATTAATATTATAAATATTATTTTTGGGTCAAACGTTGCAACCAAACCTAAAACTCTTGGGTATAACTTTGCAAAAAAACCTAACACTTTCAGATCTTGATTTTTTTTAAATGCAAAAAATAATTGACACGCGGCATCGCGCGGGGCATTTAACTAGTTTAATTTCTAGAACTAGACGGATTGAGGGTAGGTGATTGAAGTTTTAATCTCACCAAATAGTTTTTTTTATAGGTTTTAGTAATGATTTTATAGTAAGAATAGAAATGAATAAAGAAATAAGCAATCACCTCTAAAAATAAAATGTTTTTTCTTGGTTTTTTATAATAAATGCTTTGAAAATACATGATAAGAGAATAAAAGTCATGAATTTTTCACTTGTGTGGTTTAGAGGGTATTTATAACCTTTGTACTACGAACCATGTCCTTTTTCTCAAGAGACCGAAAATCTTTTTCTCTTGAAGATCTTAACGAGGAAGAAATCTTTTGCATTAATATTAATGTTGATGAGAATTACTTTTTTCACATCATTAGTGTTGACAAAAAAGCAATAGAACTATAAAAAAATTTTGTACCATATTTCATACACAACATTAATATTAATGAGAATAATCATTTCGTAACATTTATATTGATTGAAATATATTTGGTTTTTAGCACACTTTCATACACCTAGGGGTGTATGAAAATGATTACCTTAAGCTCTTAGCATTTTAAGTTAAGCGTTTTAGGAATAGCATCGTAACTCAACATAAGGTCAATAAAGACCATCGATTATATGTTTGGATCTGGAATAATTCTAAACCCAAGGTTGTTGGATCTTGACACATTTCTAGCTCTCGATACGCTTAGACTCAGTACATAGTTGAGCTCAAGAGAATTGAGTCTGGTATCTTGCCAGACCCACATGTATTTTGGCTAAGCATGTAGCTAAATCCAAGAGAGTTGAATTTGGCATCTTGCAAGACTCACAAGCGTTTGGGCTCTGCGCGTAGCTGAGCCCAACGAAGTTAAGTCTAGCATTTCACCAGACTCACAAGCATTTGGGCTCCGCACATAGCTAAGCTTAAAGGTGTAGGGTCCCCACCTTGTCTTTGACCTTTCTATTCATGGGTTTTTCAAGCAAGTGGGTTGTGTATAAAATATGTTTATCCATCATCATGTAAGATGGGTCAACTCGATAATCTGTTAACTTGAAATCTAGTCTAGACTGGATTTTATTTTAACTTTCCTGAAAACCAAGTTATTTTTTTTTTTACTAGAAAGTGTTTTTCGATGACCAGGTTTTCTAATGGCAAACAAACACAAGAAAATTTGAAAAATAATTTTTAAAAAGCTACTTTTCGTGAAACAACCAAAACCTTAAATATTCTCAATCAACAATGTTACTTTTTTAAAAAAAAACTTTATGGATATTTTATTGTTTATATATAGAAAAAACAAAAAAACTTCTTATTTTAAGACAGATAATTTTTTTTAGGACGGTAATAAATGTGACTTCACTATGAGTTATTTATATGACTACAAGAAAATCACATTCCCTATATTATTTTTTATCTGCACAGAAACTAATTTATTATATTATAATTATTATAACACCACCACTACATTAAATTAACAACCTCTTGCAGTATAATTGGGCACTAGACAACAAGGATTTTTAATAATGATATTATATATTTTGATATTGTGATAGCTTGTGTTTTTTAAAATATTTTTTATCTAAAAAAATATTAAATTGATATATTTAGATATATTTTTATGATTTTGATATACTAATATTAAAAAATATTCTAAAAAAATATTATTTTCATAAATTTTAAATTAAAAAATACTTTTAAAAAATACCTTACAACACAATACTAAACACAAAATAGAATTCAAACTCTTATAGTTAAAAATTGTCTCATCAATGAAAAAAAGACAGAATCCATAAATAAATGATAGGCAAGAACATTTCTGCTTGTGGGTGCGTTACAATACAAACAGACCAAAGAGTATTCAAAGATGTACATTCTGGTAGAGGGCATGCACCACCATTGACACAATTTTAATCACAAAATACAAAAAGGGGATATCTGATTGAAGCTCAGACCAGTTCATTCCGTCATTGAGGAAAATGTATGCTGAGATCATTTAAGCTGGCACAACCACGGATGCTCAAACCATGTTCATTAGCCAAATGTAATAGGCATATGAAACACAAATGAGGAGAAATCTCCTTTATAGTTGCAGCAGCTCTGCAATCACTAGGAAAACTAGCCAAGAGATCCCTGAAAGACACTGCCTCTTCTTGATCCTGCAGAGATCTCAAAAGAAATCATTTCCATGAAGGTTACCAGCAATAACACCACAATATACAATTGACAAGCTAAAAGTCACTTGGACCCTGATGGATACAGAATTTTTCGCATTGCCTTCAATATCATACGATGACAAGAGTAGATTGAAGGGCAATGAGATTAGAATGCTATTGACTAAATATTTATTTGACTGATACATGCTATGACCCGAAAATGTGTAAATTGCATAATCAACCCAACTCTGTGGTCAGTTCCAAATTAGTTGGATCACTGACACAAATCTTCTTCATTCTAGGACAACTTCGTACAAGTTGTTAGGATAGTCAATCCTTTGTAAATACTTTAGTTAACTCATCTTTTTGCTACCTCTCCCCTTTTCTGCTCCTACTATGCCAATCCAACCACTCTTCCGCAATACGGCATCCATAGGTTAAAATGATACATGACAAAATAATTCCAAATTAAAATCCCTCAATCAATCCTCAAACGAGTGCCACCCCCTCCTTAAGTGGCGAACGTTTTATTTCTTGTATGATTATTGTATTTGATACATCTAACTTGGCATTCTTTACTTAGTTACCGTTACTTCAAATGATGATGCTTGTCTAACCAAAGAGACGATGGGGGACGGCTAATTAAAGTATGCAGGCTTTATTACAAAAAAAAAAAAAACACGATTGCAGAGTCTTACACCTAGACTTGATTTGGATAAGTGAAATGAGTAATTTTTCCTTCTAAAAAATCAATAAACTTGTTATTAGAGTTAATATAATTTTTTATAAGTTTATTTATCATTATCAAATTAATTAGAAATAACTTGATTTTTTTCATATTTTTACATAGTTGCAAAATAATCTTTAAAAGTAAAATTTATTGTACTGGTGTCTAGATTTTTTTTAATTATTTTTTAATGCACAATAAAATGACTAATTTATTTAGCTGGTACATAAAAGTTTTTTCTTGTTTTCATTTTAGTTTTTTTATTATAATCGAGTTAAATAAGGAATAATTTGATATTTTAATATATAAAAAATATTATTTAAAAAAGAAAACTTGTTAGTGTTTATATTGCACATATCAGCATGTGAGATGTTTCTGCACTATCCAGATGACGTGTGAAAAGGCATTCAATGGCCAAACAATAACTTTCAGAGCATCATTTGAATCGTATCAAGAGCCCCTCTCTCTTTAAATGGCATGAATGGCTTCCTAACCTCTAATGTAACGTAAACAGGTTTTTCTTTTTCTTTTCTTTTATCATTAATTTTCACAATAAATCCTTTAAATTTTCAAAACAACTTTTTAATTTTTTTCCTTTAAATTTTATTATTATTCTTTTGATTAATATTTATATTATTTAAAAAAAATCATAAACTTTTTTTTATTTCATTCTCCTTCAATTTTTTTATCTGATAAATTTGATTCTTAATTTTTTATTTTTATTTATCTTATTTAAGATAATTTTTTAAATTGAATTTTTTTACAATTTTATCTTTCAATTTTTTTTATTATTAAATTTTATACAAATTCTTTTGATTACTATTTTTTTACTTTCATAAATTTTTTAAATTGTTATTTTTTACTTAGCCTCGAACCCTTGCATTCTAGGATAATTTTCCACAACTGACTTTACTTTTTCCCAGAATTAGTTCAATAGAACCACGTTATCAATAAACAACATACGTCATGTGAACCATCTGGAATATGTTTTTTAGTTCAGTTCACAACCACAGAAAGAGAGAGGACATGGATATCCTTGGCATAAGCTAACCTTCCTTATGCATACTTATAGAGAGTTTAATCAAGCTCTGAAGACTTGGACAAGACTTAGACATCTTATTGAGGAATTTTTAATCTAAACACAAAAGGGTGACATCTCTCTTTTTTTCCCCTATCATTTCAGAACTACATTATCAGTTTTTTTTTTTTATCTGAAGC
>Ga0325403_1007577_pt1 | contig 10388 bp, 6 predicted proteins | sample PopdelMetagenome_19_FD_205665 | JGI IMG/M metagenome (GOLD analysis project Ga0325403, IMG submission 205665) | Populus deltoides microbial communities from Bellville, Georgia, United States - Xylem-PdKOR-R4 | ecosystem: Host-associated > Plants > Phyllosphere > Stem > Wood/Secondary xylem...
GCCTTCAATATGATTGTCATCAAGCCAGCTTTGGAGTGAGCTTCTCTTCCCCGCAAACTTCTGATGGTGCCATTTTGCCAACTCATAATATTCTAGAACTTAGCCATTCATTATATGGTATGCTTTTGTTTCCTTTTAATGATCATAAAGCTAATTTTGGCAATGAAACATGAATATGGATCGTTACAGCAATGAAACATGTAATTAAATGAATTCAACTTTAACGACGATTCATGAATATTCTTATTATATTTATATCTTTGATTTAAAAAAAAAAAAAAAAACAAGCTAGCCAGTGGTTGATCATAAAATACAACGGCATTACAACTAAAATACATTGGTACTTTCAATGAGCAACAATCATTTTAATAATTGTACTATATATAAGATTATAACAATCAAAATTGATCTGTAACTATATATCCCATGCATATAATTTATTATAATTAATTAACTTAAATCGTGTTTGTTTCTTGGAAAGTAATTTTTGGAAAATCACTTTCCAAACTTTCCTGTGTTTGTTTGTTATTAGAAAAATTGATCAACGAAAAACATTTTCAATTAAAGAAAAATTTGGCTTAGTTTTCAGAAAAGTATTTTCCTTTTATTTTGGGCGGAAAACATTTTCTGGAAGTTGTGAAAAATTTAGAAATGTCATATTATTTGTTAATTATATAAAAATTAATTCTCAAACTTTTTATTTATATATATATATATATATATATATATATATATATATATATATATATATATATTGTTTTGATTTTTTTTTTTCAATTTCATCTCTTAGAATTTGATTTTTATATTAACTTTTGTCCTTATTTTTATAATTGTTATTTACTTTTTTCTTATCATTATTTAATTGAAATTTTTTATCTATTAATTTGGTCCTCATTATTTTGATTGTCATTTATTTTATTTAAAATAATTAATTTATGAAATGTTATTTATTATTATTTTAATTTCTTTATCTTTTAATTTTTTTATTTTTTAGATTTGATCTCTATTATTTTGATTATTATTTATTTTATTTGAGATCATTTATAAAATTATATTTTTTTTCAATTTCATTCTCATTCAACTTTTTAATTTGTAAGATTTATTTCTCATTATTTTAATAAACTTGAAAAAAAATATTAATAAGTTATTTTCCAACTCATTTTCCATGACATAACCAAACACTAGAAAGTGTTTTCCAACTTATTTTTCATTACACTACCAAACATCAGAAAATAATTCGCTTTCTCGGAATTCACTTTCCAAAAAAAACTACTTTCCAACAAACAAACGAGGTCTAAGATGTACATGTTAGTATCAATGCCCTCCTTTATTAATGCCCTCCTTAAAGAATGACAAAACAACTACAATTAAACTTGAGGGGTAGTTCATCTGGTTAGGTCTTGAGTTTGTTTTTTAGTGGTCACAAGTTTGAGTCCTCTCAAAACCACTGAAAACTTATATGATCGTTAACTTCAGGACCCGTAAGATTAATTGAGGTACATGCAAGCTAGCCTAAACACCTACATTAATTAAAAAAAATACCTATAATTCTACAACCTCACGTACTATACATAAAATTATCATTTTCTTCTCCACGTAAGATTTAACATCCAAGTTTTACTATAACATAATTAAGCAAAAAATGAAAGATTAAACTTACCACATATATATTAAATTATATATATAAAAAACTAAGCTACTTGAGAAGTTACTTTGACTTTCTTGAAGATTAATGTGGATTATAATAATAATCTACAGTGATTTTTTTTTATAATAATTTTTTGATTTTTTACATTGTGATCATCTGATTTCTTTTTTTTTTCAATATAATTTTTTTATGTTGTGTTAGTTTGTAATTGAACTTGATGATTTATTTTAGTTATCTAGATATTGGGTCTGACAATGTTGATAAAAAAATATCGCTTAATTAATCCTTTATTTAATATGATAAAATTTTATTTTATTGATTTCAAATAATTTAATCTTTGAGGGTCAAAATTTAAGTTTAAACAAATATCCAACCGTTTTGTTTCAATAGCATCAAGGACTACTCGAGTTTACTAGTTTTTTTGTTTTTTTTAATTGATTTTTTTATTTCATTCTTTTATGTTGGGTATATTGAGAATTATGATTTATATTTTATTTATTTATTTTTATGAGGTTATCACATTCTTACTATTTAAGTTGCAAGTTTGATTTGCTAACTTGGATTGTTTTTAGTTGTTTTTTACTCTTTTTTATTTTAAATTTTATCTTTCAACATTTGGTTAGTTAGAAGCTGAGCTTCGTGATTTTTTTTTATTTTTATTTTTTATGAGGTATCTCAATTTTATGACTAAGATTACATGTTTGGCATTTAAACCAGGATTGACAAATCTTTTTTCTTTTTTTTCCATAGAATTTGATGATATATATATTTTTTTGTTTACAATCTTAAATATTTCATCGATTTGCCTTTTTTTTTTCTTTACTTAGATTATTTAGAAAAAAAATGGATATTATTTTATTAAATTTCATTTAATATTTACTTTGTTATCAAGTGAGTTATAAAGATTTGTTTTTGAAATTTTGACAAAATTTATGTGTTCACGTTAAAAAATAATTGGTGTATATATATATATATATATATATATAATGGGAATGGACTCTCCAACATGCACAAAAATCACCCTCCGTAATTTTTGTAGTTATTTTTAAATTGAAATTTACATTTTAATTCCTTTTTTCTCTCAAATGTGATAACATTAATAAATATTTTATTACTTCTTCATCCTTTTATTTTCTTCCATTATCTCTCTTTATTTTAAATTTTAAAACACAGTGATGTTTTTTAAAAAATTCAATTTAAAAATAATTAAGAAAAATTTTACTAATTCTATTTGAGAAATTATTCTTACAAAATAGCTCTACTGGGGTGAAAAAAATTATTATTATAATCTTCAAACCCTGGATGATTAGATTGTCAAATATTTAAGTTATTTATTTTTTTATTAAAATAATATTAATTTTTTTAAAATAATTCTTTGATATGTGCTATGATTGAGTTTAGATTATGTTTGATCAGTTCAAACAATATGAAATTACTAGTGGTTAATGTTTTTTTAATTAAAATTAAAATCTAATTTATACCGGATTGTGGATTTTTCAGTTCGGGTTTACCAAGTCGTACAGTGCCTTGAAACTACAAGTCGTTCGTTAACCGTCAAAGATTTAATTAACTGGTAAACCTGCATAAGCTTGGCGACGTGGCGAAATCTAAGTTCTAATTAGTCACAGAAATAGACTTCTACCGTAGGTCTCCCTAGTAAATCACCACTGCTAGAACTAGAATCCTGTGTTAGCAGAGTGCCGGAAAAAAAAAAAATGGAAGAGCTGAAATCAGCAATGGAAGCTCACTTGGACCAAATGGCGGATCTTGTCCAGAAACTCTCCTCGGAGCTCCGATCCGGATTCCGACCCGCCATCGATAATTTTATCGGTTTCTTCCATGCCATTGACTGGACGGTACACTTTTTTTAAGACTTTTCCTTTCCTTTTTCTTTTTTTGGGGTTTTTTGATTAAATTAAATAGAAAAGAAGTTTTTATTTTTTGTTTCGGACAGGAACCTTGGCTGATGGGGCTAATAGGATTCCATCTCGTGTTGCTGGTACTAACAGTTGTTTCAAGGAAACATATTAACTTCCAGATGTGTCTGTTCCTTGTAGCTTGTAAGTTTTTTTTTTTTTTTTGAACTTAATTTTGTAGTAATGCTGTAAATGTGAGTTAAATTGATTTTTATTTATTTAGGGACTGTAAATTTGGGTTGAATGCGGTAATGGGTTGCCAGATTTTTTTTAAAAAAAAGAGGACTTCTTTTGAAATTTAAGTAAACATTGAAGCTTTTTTGTGTTGTTCTGCGCGTTTTTGGAAATTGCGGGTTAATTGTTTTGTTTGGTCTTAGATGGACATTTTGGGATTTAATGTATGGGCAATTGCAATTGTTACATTAGGGTTTTCTTGCTTTGTTCTTATATGATATGACATGAGTTGGTTTTTGCTAGTAATGTGGCTAAAATACTGTGCTTGTGTATAAATAATTGGTTTCTGTAGTAATGTGGCTAAAATATTGTGCTTGAGTATAAACAGCGATTGTGTGAGAGATAAAAGATTGATGGCCTTGTATGAATATTTGGTTGAATTTAGTGAAGCTAATTTGTTTGGGTGTTAAGCATAGTGCTTGTATTAGTTGTGCAACATGGGAATGGCAGTTTAATGGTACTATGCTAGTCGGTTAACTATTGCGATACAGTATGTTGCCATCCAATAATGATAATGTAATTGTGTAAAGATTCTCAGTATATAACTAGCATTTTAAATCGTAAATGGAGTAATCTATCATTAACTACCTTTTCTGCAATATGATTGCTGTGTGAATTCTGCAATATGATTACTGTGTGAATCTTATTAAATTGGTGTTTGTGTGTGTGTCTCTAAATGTTAGAAACTATGTGATTGTCTGTGTTGCTTTTATGGAAGTTCGACTGCTAAAATTATTGTTACAGGCTTCAAGAGCCGTCAACTCAAAACCAGTTTTGTAGTTGGAAAGTTACCTAGATTCTAGAATCCTGTATTTATTTTGTGAATTAATTAATATTGAGCCACAAATGTCACCTAAACTCTTAGACTCTTAAAGCTAGTTTTTAGGTCATAACTCAGTGTTTCCTAAAATCAACTTTCTAACACTTGACCAACTAGTGCTTATGGTTCACAATGCCAAAAAAGAACTAATTCACTTTACTCTCCAATATAAAATTTTTATCAGCTTGTATTTCTGTGGGTGATTTCTGTCCTGGAATCTGAGTTCATGCTAGCATGCATTGATGTATTCTTCTATTGTACTTTCCATTCTCACTGCTGAAGTCCTTGGATATCTGATTTCATTTAATCATTTCATGTCATGTAGTGGCTGGTGTATACTTAGCTGAGAGGCTTAATAGAGTCATGGGTGACAACTGGAGGAGCTTTGCAAGCCAGAATTACTTTGATCCACATGGACTTTTTCTTTCAGTACTCTGGTCTGGGCCTCTTCTTATCATTGCCACTATTATTCTGGTGGGTGTTTGAAGTTACCCTTTTCATCTGCTTGCATTTTCTATATATATATATTTTGCTATTCATTGTGACCCTATTATCTTATTTGCAGATAAACTCCCTCTTTTCCCTGTGTTACATGATTGTTCGGTGGAAAAGGGCTGAGCTAAGACATCGCGCTAGGCTGGCTCGTGAGAGTAACAAGCAGGATTGATCTTCCCTTGCCTGCTGCTCTGTGAGAAAGATCGAAGAGCCTCTTCTTCCCTTAAGGCAGTTTAGCAGTTACAAGTTATATTGGGGATATGTATTTTTCCTCTATCCTACGAAGTCATTTTTTTCTCCTCTTCTTCAGCTTCGAATGGTGTAAAATATAACCTGGGTTCTATAACCCTGCCATGTACACCAGTGCATTTTACGGTCAGTGGATTCAATTAGTTAACAAACTTAAACTCTACCTCTTTTGATTGCTTTGCAGCCATTCACAAATGTACCAATATTCACACAAAAAATTGACAATAAAAAAAAATTATGAAGTTTAATTATTAAATATACTAATATTGAAGGGTGAAAATATATATATATATATATATATATATATATATATATATATATATATATAAATCAACGAAATTTGTTTTTGTAATTTGCATACTTTAACAGAACCCAGGACCCAGTCACCTGTAATTTGCATACTTTAACTTGCTGACAATGAGGATAAAGTTTGTCTCTTTCTTTTCATGCGCTTATATTTCCTAATCTGTCTCTGTCTTATAGTTTGTTTCTCTTCATAAAAAAACTCTTTTATTTTTAGAAAACAAACAACCATGAATATATTATCTAAAAAAATATTTTTATACTTTAAACAAACTCATAGGATTTGTACTTAGACTTGCTTTTGCTAAAATGTCTAAGATATAACATGGATTGTTTAAAGTATGAAAATGTTTTTTTAGATAATATATTCATGGTTGTTTGTTTTCTAAAAATGAAAGAGCTTTTTGTGGAGAACAAACTATAAAAACAAGAAAAACAAGCAAATAAAGAGGAAAGTTGGTCTCTCTAGAAAGAAGTAAAATGTTGAGTTTATTAATATCGTCTACCTTAATTAACATACAGTATATTCATAAAATTAAATATCAGGATGACATAAATATTAAAATTCTAAAAACTAAAATAAGCAAGGCACATTATACAATTTGTTGACAACATATAGACCTTGAATATATTTTTGAATATATTTTTCTTGATGGCCATAAAATACTTTTTTTTTGTAGTAACCTATTAAAATAGCAAAGTGTAGTCTAATAACCCATCAAAACCTCTATCTATATATTTAAAATACCCCAGACTGTTTTTTAAAAAAATGAGATACTAAGATAGACTATTATGTTGGTTACAATGCTCTGTTACATAGTCTACATTACATTTGAAATGTAATCATAGCAGCGTCCTTTTCTATCTCATATAAGCTTTTTTACATAAATTTTTTTTCTATAGCTTGTTTTTTTTTTTCCTACTAATAGCCTTTTCATTCACCATAACACAAAACAAACGACCCTTCTTTCTATTGAGACCATCTTTTTTCCTTTCTCGTTTTCCTTCGTTTTATAGTTTGTTTCTCTCTACAAACAACTCTTTCGTTTTTAGAATATAAACAATCATGAACATATTATCTAAAAAAATATTTTCATACTTTAAACAAATCATGTTATATTTTAGAATTTTTAGCGAAAGGAAGTCTAATTTCAATTCCTATGAGTTTGCTTCTGATCGAGTGAGTTTTCAAGTTTATTTTATGTTCGGATGTGTTTTATTGTTTTATTTTCTCATTTTAAAATAATTATTTTTTTCATATTAAACGGAGGATTAATAGTTATATAGATAAAAAATTTCTTGTTACCAACTATATTTCACAACTACGAAAACAGTTTCTTCATTTTCAAGGTGGATTTGTATGATATTTTAAAACAAACTTCTACATATGTGTAAGAGTCTGTTGTTGATTTTCTTAAAAACTGAAACCTCGAAGTAGATTATCTTTCTTACAAACACAGACTAATGAGTTCTATTTAAAAAATACAGCCCGCCTCGCCCAGAACCTGAAAGATACTTATGATTTGTTATTGTTCACCGATGGATCTGGTTTATCTGTTGTTTCTATCAAACATGCTTTTATCCTGTAATAGAATAGGACATATGAAAAATTTATAGTAGGTCAGAAATTATACAAGCAGATGTGATATCAAAAGCTGAGGTTATGGATGAAAAATGAGATTAGATTTTGCAATGGAGATGAGGTTTGAAAAAAAAAATGAATTTCTACACTGTTTGTCATCCATTTTACGTAAAACGTTTTTTAAAAAATTTATCGATACTGAATTTTCAAAGCTTGATTTCTACATGTAAATAATTTCTATAATTAATTATGTTTATTTTTATATTGTGTCTTTATTTACAAATTATTTTACAGCAAATTGTTTGATTTGATGGCCAAGTTTGAAAAACTATGTCCTGAATTGATCATGAAGGAAAACAACCTTCCTCATTACATTTATATACTAGAAGACTTGAATATTTAAAAGAGCAAGTTAAGGTTGTAGAAGAACATTTATATTGATTTATGGATGTTGCTGCATAATTATTCTACTCTTCTAGTATATAAATGTAATGAGCAAGGTTGTTCTCCCTCATAATCAATTCAGGATATAGTTTTTCAAACTTGATAATTAAATCAAATAATTTGGTGTGAAATAAATTGTAAATAAAGACAAAATATAAAAATAAACATAATTAATTATAGAAATTATTTACTCGTAGAAATCAAGCTTTGCAAATTCAGTATCGATAATTTTTTAAAATTTTTTTTATGTAGAATGCATTACAAACAGTGTAGAACTTTATTTTTTCAAACCCCATCTCCACTGCAAAATCTAATCTTTTTTTTCCATCCATAACCTCAGCTTTTGATATGACATTTGCTTGCATAATTTCTGACCCACTATAAATTTTCAAGTTTCCTATTTTAGTACAGGATAAAAGCTTCTAATGCATGTTTGGTAGATACAACAGATAAACCAGATGCATCGGTGAACAATATCAAATCATAAGGATCTTCCAGGTTCTAAGGCAAATGGGGCTGTATTTTGTAAATAGAGCTGATTAGTTTGTGTTTATAAGAAAGATAATCTACTTTGATGTTTTGGTTTTTAAGAAAATCAACAACAGACTCTTAAACATATATAGAAGTTTGTTTTAAAATACCATACAAATCCACCTTGAAAATGTAGAAACTCTTTTCGTAGTTGTGAAATATAGGTGGTAACAAGAAATTTTTATCTATATAACTATTAATCCTTTATTTAAGATACAAAAAAAAATAATTATTATTTTAAAATGAGAAAATAAAACGAGAAGACACCCCCGAACAAAAAATAAACTTAAAAACTCACCTGATCAGAAGCAAACTCATAGGATTTGTACTTAGACTTGCTTTTGCTAAAATGTCTAAGATATAACATGGGTTGTTTAAAGTATGAAAATAATTTTTTAGATAATATGTTCATGGTTGTTTGTTTTCTAAAAATGAAAGAGTTTTTTGTGGAGAACAAACTATTAAAAGAAGGAAAACGAGCAAATAAAGAGGAAAGTTGATCTCTCTAGAAAGAAGTAAAATGTTGAGTTTATTAGTATCGTCTAATTTAATTAACATATAGTATATGCATCACAAACATACTTTTATCCTGTACTAGAATAGAACACGTGAAAAAATTATAGTATGTCAGAAATTATACAAGCAGATGTCATATCAAAAGCTGAGGTTATAGATGAGAAAATGGGATTAGATTTTGCAGTGGAGATGGGGTTTGAAAAACAAATAAAGTTATACACTGTTTGTGATGCATTCTACATAAAACTTTTTTTAAAACATTATCGATACTGAATTTGCAAAGCTTGATTTCTATGAGTAAATAATTTTTATAATTAATTATGTTTATTTTTATATTGTATCTTTATTTACAATTTATTTTACAGCAAATTGTTTGATTTAATGGCCAAATTTAAAAAACTATGTCATGAATTGATCATGAGGGAAAACAACCTTACTCATTACATTTATATACTAGAAGACTAGAATAATTATGCAGCAACGCCCATAAATGTAATGAGCAAGGTTGCTCTCTCATATGATCAATTCAGCACATAGTTTTTCAAACTTGGCCATTAAATCAAACAATTTGGTGTGAAATAAATTCTAAATAAAGACAAAATAGAAAAATAAACATCATTAATTATAGAAATTATTTAATCGTAGAAATCAAGTTTTGCAAATTCAATATCGATAATGTTTTTAAAAAAAGTTTTATGTAGAATGCATCACAAACAGTGTATAACTTCATTTTTTTAGACCCCATCTCCACTGCAAAAGCCAATCCCATTTTCTCATCCATAACATCAGCTTTTGATATGACATCCAATTGCATAATTTCTGACTTACAATAAATTTTCAAGTTTCCTATTCTAATACAGGATAAAAGCTTCTAATGCATGTTTGGTAGATAAACCAGTTGCGTCGGTGAACAATAATAAATTATAAAGATTTTCCAGGTTCTGGGCGAAGGGGGCTGTTTTTTTTTTAAATAGAGCTGATTAGTCCATGTTTGTAAGCAAGGACGGAGCCATGCATTTTTCCTACCTTGGGCTACAAAGCAAATACACATAAATTTTTTTTTTATAATCAATCATTAATTTGTATATATAAATTTGTCAAGTTAATAATAAAGTTTCAATCCAAATACATAACATAAAATATAAAATTTAAAGTACATAAAATTGAAAAAAAATAAAAAAAAATTATACTATCGAAGTTGCTTCCTTTAATGTTTTGTGAAATAGAATTCATTTATGATCGAATCTGAATCAAAATCTTCAACAAACTCTCGTTCAATGTAAATCAACATAGAATCTGCTAAGAACTCTTCCATTTTATTTCAAAGCACAGTTTTAACATATTTCATAACTGAAAATACCTATTCTGTGATGGCATTGAAAACAAGCAAGGTCAAAATAAGATAAATCAACCTATCAATCAAATGATAGAGCTGCAACTTATTTGTTTCGACTAATCCTCGATATAATTCAAAAAATATATAAACTCTTATGATGAATCACATCAATCTAATAATGCTCTAACTGAGATATCAAAAAATATATCTTTTGTTCATTAAAATCTTCAGGATAAAATTTGAACTTATAAATTTTTGCATGAACATTATAGTGCAACTTTACCTAATTAATTAACATTGTAACTTAATTTTAA
>Ga0325403_1007580_pt1 | contig 10384 bp, 8 predicted proteins | sample PopdelMetagenome_19_FD_205665 | JGI IMG/M metagenome (GOLD analysis project Ga0325403, IMG submission 205665) | Populus deltoides microbial communities from Bellville, Georgia, United States - Xylem-PdKOR-R4 | ecosystem: Host-associated > Plants > Phyllosphere > Stem > Wood/Secondary xylem...
AAACGGGGGAGCACAGTACAAAATGAGAGTGATCAGCAATGTTGGTTGAAGTAAAAAAAGAAATGTGACGGAAGACTGTCTTCCATACATGAAATTCCGAGTGCGCGTCCTTTTGTTTCTTCTTTGTCATGTCTCCTGCTATCTTCGTGTCTAGTTTCTGTACGGTATCAGCAGTCGAGAAAAACTATCCATATATATCCAGGGGTCGATATATAATTGTTCTTCTTCCTTTAATTAGTTGGGCCACGTCGCAATGTCAGTTGAAGAATGTTTAGTTCGTTTTTTTATATGTATAATGATCACTTGTGTGTTCTTCTTCCTATATATTAGTCTTCCATGATCACCTATTGATTTGCCATTTTTGCTCGTGCTTTGTCTGCTCCTACTACACTACATTGAAAACAAAACGGCAGTACTGTGTTATCCCATCTCTAGGAATAACTAATCCCCTCTGCTTCTTGAATTTGATAGTTCCGTAAGAATTATCTACTTAAATCCAATTAATTTAATAGTTTAATCCATAAATTGATTCACTTGAGTGAATTGTGATTTTATATATAAAGATTAAAAAATAACACCATTTTGACCTTTAATAAAAAATAATAATTTAAAATAATATTATTTAAAAAATATTTCCCATGCATGTTGCGGCTTAACGAGGTCTAGATTATGTGGGGGCCACTTCGCTACTTTTCTTTACCCTTTTGTTTTTTGTTGTTTCTTGGCAGACCTGTCATGGTACAGCTGTCTATTTGTATTGAAGATTAGTTTTGATCATCTGAAGAATGCATTGTTAATTTTCAAACCATCTTGACTCTATCATTGTTTATATATTGTCAGCTCTCTTGAGACAACACATGCACCCAAAAAAAAAAAAAACCCAAGTCAAAATAATCGAGAATTGTATTAGAAAAATATTTTATTTAAATAATGAAAAAAAAATACAGGAGTTCGATACAATAATGAAGCAACCCAATAGCAGATAAAAACTCATTTTCACAACTAAACCTCAACAAACTCTCCAACATAAATCTAGTCCATTAAATACCCTAACTTATTTTCACACCATTTACTTTGTTTCAGAGTTAGATTGTAATAATTTTTTTTATAACATTAACAAGTGTTTTTTTTGGTACAACCTTTCATATTGTTTTATAATTTTTTTAAGATTTTATTTATTTGCTTTCCTATATATTTTTATTTTTATTATTGTATGACTAGATAAATTAAAAAATAAAATTATTCAACTTAATAAATCAAATCCAATTACAACACATGCACCAAAAAAAAACCAAGTCGAAAAAAGATCCAGTCGAGTCCAAAAATAAAAGTCAAGCTAACATGTTGCTGTTAGACCAAAAGCGATCAATACCATCTACCGTTCAAGCCTGAACTATTATGGAATGTGTGCTAGAATAGAAAATATTATGTTATTAATGTAATGAATTATCGTGTGTAGAATATTACAATATTCTATTTCTATGAGATGATTACCTGATTTAGTTAGATTCTTAATCATCACAACCCTTATTTCAAATAGATTTGCATCTGCCCCTCCCTCACACTATTCTTCAAACAACCCTTGTAAACAACGTTAAAAGATTTAATTTGAGCGGTAGCTAGCGCGCTACCTCGTATAATACATCGCTGTCATAGCATGCAGAAATTAAAGAGCTGGCATATATAAAAATAGTTTAATTCAAAATTAATATAATTTTTATCCAAACAAAGTGTTCATAAACCAATCAATAGTTGAATTGCTGACTGACAGTTGACCATTTCACAATTTATGTCTAAATGGTCGGTGGATATATAGCTGGAAGCAAATGACTGATTCAAAACACTTACCATCTACCTTTGGTTCATAAATCGTTCTAACCTCACTCGATCTTAATTACATGTCTTTTATCGATCTATTAATCTTCAACACAAACGATGAATATCTGGCATGCTCCATCACTCACTGAAAAACTTGAGATAATTGCTGATAAGATCTTGCTTGTTCAAACTATAGATATTTTTGGGGTTATGGGTCTTGGGGGAAGATAAGGACGGCTGAGAGTGGGAAGAACAGCCGAGAGAGCAGAGTGAGGGGGCTGTCTTGTGCTCTCTGGTTTTTTTTTTTGGGAGGCTGAATGGGTCGGCGCCTGTGAGAGGGAGAAAGGAGGCTTGTGTGCAGAGGGCTGGTATGCTCTTTGGTCGGCTGAGGGGAAGAAGAAAGGCCAAAGGGAAAAGGCTGGAATCGGGGAGAAGGGAGTGTTGGTGCCGTGGTCGGGTGTCTGTGGGTCTGTGTTGATGGCAGGGAAAAAAAATACAGGGGAGCTCTGGTCGGCTGAAAGGAGAAGGAAAAGCTTCCTTGGGCGGCGACTCTTTTTTTCAAAGGAGGGTGTGCAGCCGGTTGACTAAAAGGATGGGTTTAGGGTTTTGTGGAAGCTCTAATTTTTTTTTATCTTAAAATTGTTTTTTTTTTTTGTAAATTTTTCTGCCTCCCTTGCATATGGCTAAAGGTTCACTTACATAGAAAATCTCTACACGTGTTATTTAAGGAAATATTACAATAATTATTGCAGAGATTGTCTTCTATAACCAGCACCAACAAATCCTATATATATGGTATTTTATATTGCAGTGATTATTTTCCATAACCAGCACGAATTAAATCATATATATATATATGATATTTTATATTGCAATAATTATATATGATTCAATAATTATCTCCTTGACACATTGCTTCCTTAATATTAGCTCTGATGCTTTATGTTATCGTCACACGTAAACCCTTATTATTATTTTTTATTATTTTTTTTATTTTTGAAAAATTTATCAAAACGTGGGTCAAAATTGGGTAGCAACAATACTGATGGACTAATTCTGTCTGTGTAGACGTCGATGATTGTGGCATATGCAGTAAATATTTTGCAACTCTCTGTAAAATACTGATAGAAGAATTCCTTCTGAAAATCCGTCAGTTAGAATTTAAAAATATTTTTAAAAATAAAATTGTGTAGAATAAATAATATAAAATTGTATAGAATAGTAGTAAAAAAACCAATTAAACAAATAAAATTGTATAAAACATTAAAATGTAAAAATAAAGTTAAATAATATTCATCCAAATATTCATTACAATTTTAAAGTGTTTCAAAAAAAAATTGAACTAGAAAAATGACGGAGCTGCAGAAGAAGGAGGAGGAGGCTGGTCGTTCTCGGAACCATACGACCAAAAAAGGGACGCACACATACCACCGATCTGTGATCTCATGTCCATGACAAGCTGGCGGAGTTATTCAAAATCAACCGAGAGTTGCTGATATTGCTGTTTCAAGGTCATGATCTCCTCAAACTAGGTCCTCAATATTGATTGGGAGCTCCCAACGGTTGAGACACTGTGAACCGCCCGCAAGTTATCGGCCGTAGTGTTGGAGAGTCCGTACATCCGATTTTTATCGAGTCTACTAGACGATCCTGTCTCCATCCATAAATCCAGATCAAAATCCAGGTGGGTCAAAGGATCATCCCCGTATCTCTCCCTCAATAAACTATTATATGTCTCTTGAAAATTAAAAAAGAAATCATCATATTCAATTCAAGAAAATAATAACTTACAAAATAAAATGGTTGAACGAACATACCACGATGTGTTGAGCGCGGTTGGCGATGAATTGTTGCACCCCTTTTGACGGTCTTCACTCCACATGCGCGTCTCCACAAACAACTCCATTGGGCTCCGCTCACATCCAAGAGACATAGTCTGTAAGAAAAAAAATGTTGCAAATTAAATATATTTATAAATAACAACAAATTAATTAATGATAGATTTCATTAAAATTAATCTTACCATTCACTTCGCATGTACAATGAACGAAATGGAGCTGCCGGTGTGCGTGGTCATTGAACCATGAATTTGTTGATTCTAGTTGTTGGCACTGGACTATGAGCGTCATGTGAACCGCTTAGACGTCACGTGCTGGATATTTTGTGACTATATATCTTTCGGGATGTATGGCGGCCTTAAATCCCTCCAAACCGCCACGCCATTCCAGCCTTGTAGATAGTTATCTCTGGCGTATTTTTTGGCTTTTTCTGCACTTCATACCAAAAATTACGCTACCTACTTCCATCAACGCATTTTATATGAGTTAATGACAAATTAGATTTTAAAACATATATTTTTTTAAAAAAATATCGCATTGTTTTCGATGTTACGTAGTTGTCACGTGATTCTCCCACACCCTCCTCACAACATTGTTAGGCGCGTTATCTCACTCGAATTTTTTTCGTATATAAATAATTTATTTGAAATAAAAATAATAATTTATTAAAAATAAATAAAATTAGAAATTAACACCTTCTTCAAATCTTTAAAACCATACATCGATATAAGGTCTCCAATCAAGATGTTTGAAAACCTAACTCCATTGAAATAATAGAATCTCCATTGACGATTTAAATGTCGATGTTATTACTCGTACAACCTCAATGTTTGTGAACCTAAAAATAAATTAAATTAATGAAATATTAATTAGTTCACAAATTATGTTATAAGTAAAAAAAAAAACTAAAACCACAAGAAACTTACATTGAAAGGTCGTCCTTTCAATGTGACTCGCACTTGCGAGTGAATTGATCCCGCTGTGAAGGCACACCACCTCTGTGCTGTGGAACCATGCTAGAAGAGGCAGCATCGTGAGTTGGCGCAAGTACCTCTTTTTGATCGACATCTAAAGACAAGTCATCCTCATTGCTAGAAGAACGTCTAGTTGCAACAATATGCTCATGACGTGCTGTTGATTTCTTTCTACGCATCTATACAAATTGAACAAATAATTACATAATCAAATTTGACTATTTAAAAAAAATTTAGCAGCATCTCCCTTATACTAGAGACTAACCAATTTTTCAAACCTGCAAATATTGACAATATATATGCCACAAATCAATTGATTTTATTTTATATATACCAGAAATTTTATATTTTTCAATTTCATCTCATTTTTAAAATGATAATAAAATGTTTCTAATTGTAAAATAAAGAAAAAAAATCTTATATATAACCTAATATCTATACAAATTTAACAATAAAATAAAGAAAAAAAATAAAACTTAATTCTATATATTCAACTAACATCTATATAAATTCATCAATAACTATTAAAATTCATGAAAACAATCAAACACTCCATTACGCAATAATAGAGATTAAGATAAAATAATTAAATTTAATCCTATATATTCAATTAACATTTACAAGGCAAATTCAACAATAACAATTAAAATTCAACAAAATATTCAATTATTATGGCAATACAAACAATAAAATAGACAACAAATTTAAAAAACAACTATAGACTTTAGGAATGAAAAATGCTTACCTTAATAGTGTGTTTATTTTTAGACTTTATCCATTACAATACAAAAAAAAAAATCAAAACAAAAATATAAGGGAGGTGTTGCTAAATTTTTTTTAAATAGTCAAATTTAATTATGGCTACCATAACATATTTTGAATCACAATACAAAAAAACAAGAGATGTTGTGTTTGCTTTTAATTTTCATTTAGTTCCATTTATGTTTCTTATCAAGTGAGGAAAAGATTATTGTAGCTATCTGGTACATTAAATTCTGTCTAAGTTTTTGGGCAAATCACCAAAACCTCCCTGATGTTTGGGCTAACCAACACCAACATCTCTGCTTTTCTAAATCAAATTCTTACATCCACAAGTTAGGTTGCCATTCCTTAAGTGCTAATGTCCCAAATTTTAAATTTAAAGATGAAGTTACAATGTTGAAAATACCTCCATAACATAAGTTTTAAATTAACTGCATCTAGTGTATAAAATAATATATTTTGACTCTAATACCTTTTATTTTTTTTATAATTTTTAATCATTTGTAGATTTTAATTTCTGACAGAATTAGCAATGGAATGAGAAATTATGTACTACCAGTATTCTGATAGTATTTAATATGATATTAGAGTATTTTTAAGTAGTATGCACCGTCAAATAAATTCATACCCTTGTAAACAACGTTAAAAGATTTAATTTGAGCGGTAGCTAGCGCGCTACCTCGTATAATACATCGCTGTCATAGCATGCAGAAATTAAAGAGCTGGCATATATAAAAATAGTTTAATTCAAAATTAATATAATTTTTATCCAAACAAAGTGTTCATAAACCAATCAATAGTTGAATTGCTGACTGACAGTTGACCATTTCACAATTTATGTCTAAATGGTCGGTGGATATATAGCTGGAAGCAAATGACTGATTCAAAACACTTACCATCTACCTTTGGTGCATAAATCGTTCTAACCTCATTCTATCTTAATTCTATGTCATTTATCGATCTATCAATCGTCAACACAAACGATGAACGTCCAATAATATCTATTTATTAAATATAAAATAGACTGTTAGCTGGGAGTAAATAGTGCGTATCCGTAAGAATATGACCTTTCGTAGAAATTAATGAATGTCTGGCATGCTCCATCACTCACTGAAAAGGGCCAAATCCCTATCAGAAAAACTTGAGATAATTGCTGATAAGATCTTGCTTGTTCACACTATAGAGGTTTTTCTTACTGAAAGCATTGACCAACAAAACATTGGAATTCAGAGAATTAAATTGTTTCTGGAACAATTATGTGTCGAATAAGTTGACACGTCAATTAATAATAAAAAAGAGAGTGAAAAACATCGCTGATTTCTCTATAAATACCTTCCAACTCTGTCACTACAAACACACAAAACCTTCTTTAACCTAATTATTTCATAGCAATAATTCTCATTATATTGCCATGGAAATCTTCACAAAGAAACTCACCTCTATTGATCTTGATAGAGGATTGGTGCTACCACGCGATTCTAACCTAGAACCCCTTCAACCTTTCCATGGAACCATAGAACTGTCCACCATAGTTGAGTCATCTGCCGGAACCCCTTTAGCGGACCCGGTGACAATTCACTGCTCCACCAGATCAGGAAAGCTTGCATTTGCAAGAGGTTGGCATGGCATTGCTCGCTATGCTGGCCTCAAAAGTGGAGATATTGTGACTTTCTACCGGGAGGTAAACGGGGGAGCACAGTACAAAATGAGAGTGAGAAATGTTGGTTGAAGTAAAAAAGAAATGTGACGGAAGACTGTCTTCCATACATGAAATTCCGAGTGCGCGTCCTTTTGTTTGTTCTTTGTTATGTCTCCTGCTATCTCCGTGTGTGGTTTCTGTACGGTACAAGCAGTCGAGAAAAACTATCCATATCCAGGAGTCGATATATAATTGTTCTTCTTCCTTTAATTAGTTGGGCCACGTCGCAGTGTCAGTTGAAGAATGTTTAGTTCGTTTTTTTATATGTATAATGATCACTTGTGTGTTCCTATTAGTCTTCCATGATCACCTAATGATTTGCCATTTTTGCTCGTGCTTTGTCTGCTCCTACTACACTACATTGAAAACAAAACGGCAGTACTGTGTTATCCCATCTCTAGGAATAACTAATCCCCTCTGCTTCTTGAATTTCATAGTTCCGTAAGAATTATCTACTTAAATCCAATTAATTTAATAGTTTAATCCATAAATTGATTCACTTGAGTGAATTGTGATTTTATATATAAAAATAAAAAAATAACACAGTACTGCCGTTTTGTTGCGGCTTAAAATAATACTATTTAAAAAATATTTCCCATGCATCTGCGGCTTAACCAGGTCTAGATTTTGTGGGTCCACTTCGCTACTTTTCTTTTCCTTTTTTTTTGTTTTTTTGTCTCTTGGCAGACCTGTCATGGTACAGCTGTCTATTTGTATTGAAGATTAGTTTGGATCCTTTGAAGAATTAAAAAAATAGTTATTTAAATAATGACAAAAAGAACTCATTTTCACAACCACACCTCAACAAGCTCTCCTCCTGTCTAGGTGGCAGCAAGCTTGGCAGTTCATGCTTGTATGTCTGGCATTTACTTTCAACACCATAAATTAATAAATGCACAATTTGGCCTTCTTGTTGAAAAAAGTTTGGGTTACCCAATGTCCCAATCTGATTGGGATCCAAGAGCTTCCAAACGAGATCAATTATAAAGGGAATATGCGACTACAGGAAATGAATTTCTTGAGCAAAACAAATCCCCCCTTTCTGATCGTTGTATTTCAGGAAAGAAACACACACACACACACAAGGGGGGGGGGCCATAAAAAAAACCTAGAGAAAAAACCTTAGATCTATGATCTTAAAACCTAAACCTAGCCGCCGCCACCCTCTTTTCCTCTCAAACCAGTCTCCATCTCCCCCACAACAGCGCCACTGACCACGTCTTCATCTCCTTCAACCTCAGACACGTCTCCATCCTCACTAGTTGCTCTAGTCAGCATTAACAATCAAACCCATTCACCTCTCCATCCTTTGTACCGCCTGATAAAAGAGTATTTATAAGGGGGAGACTACTATCCAATCGCGTTTAATAGGCAGGTTGGCTGGGCAGCCATTGGACAGCCTACCCAAGGCCATCCACGAGATTTGTCCCCTCTGTTTTTTCATCTCAATCGAGGCCATGAGAGGAGTGTGGGTCATGTTGGTTATTTTTGGGTTTCTAAGAGAGAGAGAAACAGGCGCTTTAAAGAAGGGACAGAAAAACCTTCTTCCGTTGCCTTTGTGAGTCCAGAAGAAGAAAATGACAAACAATGCTATCAAAACAACATTGTTTGCAGTTTTTTTTTTTTCAATGAAGAACAAATGAAACGGAGCTGTTTTTTTTATTATAAAATGCGTAATTTTATTTAAAAAGAAAAGGTACAAAAAAGAATTTATTTCCAAACCAGTCTTTAATTTTTGATTTATTCAATCAAGTACGTAATTAAAATTTTGATTTTAATAATCATTTCAATTGCATCCTTACCAAATCCAAATGTCAGCTCTGAAGTTGGCTGTTTTTTCCATTTTGATTCTTGGTTTTAAATTTATGCATTTTGATCCTCAATTGATAAACAAACTTCTATTTTTTTAAAATTTGGCCCATGATTCTGTTAATTTCAGGCTCTATATTTACCCATATTTTTCAGTTTGGTTCTTGATTTTGGATTTATTTGATTGAGTCCATAATTGTCCATCAAAATTTAATATTTATGCAATTAAGCTCTTGATTTGACCAAATTAACTCTTAAATATTGTAATTCGACCGTCGAACTTTAATTTCTTTCAATTAAAGTCTAAATTGACTTAAAAATTATTTTTTCTTGCAATCAAACCCTTCATAAACTCAATTAATCTTCCAACAAAATCTAATTGAGTCCTTAAACATCTGATTTTGGACTTTTCTTCCTCAAATTGAAAATTGAATTTTCTTTATTAATAGAGTCTTCATCAGTAAAAAATATATTATCAAATTTTAATCTTTTTATTTTTTGAACTTCCTCAACCAATCTTTGGCTATTTTCTGGATGTCCCTGTGTCCTCTTCTCACTGTAATATATTGTTTTGGATTTCTTTCGACAATCTTTTTTTGATTTTTTTTCATTGTGTGGGGATAAAAAAATAGGTAACAACATATATAATCATTAATTATATTGAAACGAGAAAAGCAAGTGATATTTGATTAAATTTCTCTCTTTCACTACCAGAAAATCGAGGACAACCAACAAAATTATATAATTATTTGTATAAATTTATGTAGATGTGTAGAGTGAAATCTACAGCACGTCATCAGCAAACAGTTGTAGCTAGTTTTTCTTACAGAGAGAAGAACGTATCCTTAAATACTAATCACGACCATTTTAACTCTATCATTGTTTATATACTGTCAGTTATCTTAGACAACACAACCATGCATGGTGAGATTGATATGCAAACGGTGGCTAGCGTGGCATTTTTTTATTTTTATAATAATCGAGAATTATATTAAAAAAAATAGTTATTTAAATAATGACAAAAAGAACTCATTTTCACAACTAAACCTCAACAAGCTCTCCTCATAAACCCAACATAAATCTAGCCCATGAAATAACCAAACTTATTTTCACACTTTTTTTTTTTTTTTACTTTGTTTTAGAGTAATTTTTTTATAACATTAACCAGAATTTGGCACGTGAGATAGCAACGGTCAATTTTTATTATTATTGTATGGTTAGATAAATTAAAAAAACAAAGTTATTCAACTTAATAAATCAAATCGAAAAACACATGCACCTAAAAAAAGACAAGTCGAAAAAAAATCCATAAAACATCCAAAAATAAAAGTCAAGCTAACTGTTGCTGTTAGACCAAAAGCCTGAATTATTATGGAATGTGTGCTAGAATAGAAAATATTGTTTCTGCTTGTCTGTAACGATTTCTCTTGCATCTGCTTCTCTTCAACAATTTCTTCAAGATCCACGATTTCAGCTGCTTATTT
>Ga0325403_1007581_pt1 | contig 10383 bp, 9 predicted proteins | sample PopdelMetagenome_19_FD_205665 | JGI IMG/M metagenome (GOLD analysis project Ga0325403, IMG submission 205665) | Populus deltoides microbial communities from Bellville, Georgia, United States - Xylem-PdKOR-R4 | ecosystem: Host-associated > Plants > Phyllosphere > Stem > Wood/Secondary xylem...
GCTGAGGAAGGGAGTGGAGAATAGAGATGGGCCATAGGTGCTGCAGCAAACAGAGAGTTAAAAGAGGGCTGTGGTCTCCTGAAGAAGATGAGAAGCTTGTCAAATATATCGCCACTCATGGTCATGGAAGCTGGAGCTCTGTCTCTAAATTTGCAGGTATAAATGCGCGCGCGCGCTTGTGTGTTAATACCCCCTTTTTTTTGCACGCATTAGAAATCAAAATCAAGCTATCTGATCTATTTTTGACGCGCACTTGCTTTGTACTTGCAGGTTTAAAAAGGTGTGGTAAGAGTTGCCGGTTGAGATGGCTGAACTACTTGAGACCAGAACTCAAGAGGGGTTGCTTTTCTGCGCTAGAAGAGCAGGTCATCATAGATGCTCATAGAATTTTGGGCAACAGGTAAGGATTAATATTTGAGTCTAAATAAAGAAGTGTATAAAAAGGTAGAAATTAAAATAAATAAATAAAACACTGTTTCTAACAATGGGGAGTAGATCACTAGATGACATGAATAGAGTAGAAGAATTACTTAGCCTATATATTCTTTCACTGCATTTTGATTACAAGAACTTTATACTTGTAACAGATGGTCTCAGATATCAAAACATCTCCCAGGAAGGACAGATAATGAGGTGAAGAATTGCTGGAACTCACACATTAAGAAAAAGCTCATGGCACAAGGCTTGGACCCAAAAACTCACAACTTGATTCCTTCTCGTCAGGGGGCAGCTAATAAGGTCGCATGCAATATATCACCGTCTAACCAACAACCCCTTTCAATTATCTCCCAGGATTCAAAGATGAAAGATGTTTCCACGGAGATAAACCCTCCTATTCTAACACTAGCTTCCCCTTATCCTTCTCATGGCAGCATTCGACCTTCGTTGCTTCAAACAACAACCGGCTTACCCTTGCCCGCCTCTTGCTATGATAACCCTAGTGTCATTTGGAATGTAAATACTCAAAATTCTTATGATTCTTCCCTTTTTCCTTGCGTGTCATCCATTGAGAACTCACTCGTTTCCCCTTCATCTTCGACTTCGGTGAACCCAACTGGATTTGGTCTCCTAGATGAAGATTGCTTTTGGAGTTGTAGTAACATTGTTGAGCCCTTTGAAGCCGCAAAATTATTCGAAGGCATGCGATCACAGGATCAAGAAAACCAGCTGAACAAGATTTGTGACACACAAATCGTTGATAAGAATAAAGGAGTTCATGATAATATGGATGCTTCATTTGACACCTCTAGCTATGATCTTGAGTTGGTCGACTCCACATTATTTCCTGGTTCAATATATCGTGATCTTGGCTCCATGGATGAACTTTCATGGAACTTTTAGGCCACCATATGCGTGTATGTAACTAGCGCTACAGTCATAGATAGCAGGTTTTGCCTCCTAAGGTTTATTTATTATCTTAATTTTATCAAAAACCTTTGATTTATTTCAATTAGACCTCATATCTTTCATTTTTATTCCAGTCAACCTTGTATCTTTCAATTTTGTTCTAATCTTCTTCTTTCGATGAGTGTAAATTTTAATTTCATCCCTAAATTTATAAAATATAATAATTGAAAGAGTAGAGAAAAAATAAACGAATTGGAGTCAGAAAAAAAGTAAGGGATTTCATTTCTTTTTTAGAATTCTTAGTCAAGATTTTAATAGAGAATTGGATAAAAAAGCATAAATATAATTTGAGAGTGTATAAGAGACGGTGATAGTGATGGTTGATACTTTATATTAAAAAGTATTTTCTATCATATTAATTATAAGTTAAATTTAATCTTGTATTGTCAAAGGACGGTGTTAATGAAAAATATACCTTTTTATCATATCTTTTTAATTGAAAAATATATCGTTCTTTAATTATTTTTTAAAACTCCAATTTTTTCATTCTTATATTTTGAATTATATTATGATATTTCATAAATCTTAATGATAATTTTGAAATTTACAAAGAGTGGAATAAAAATAAAAGATGCAGATTTTAATTCAAACAAATTAAAAGTTAATTTTTTTTTGATAATTAAAAAGATCATAGAATTAATAGCCAAAATAAATTACAGGGACATGAAAAAAAGAAGTTAAAATTGAAGTTGAGAAAATGCACAAACCTTGAGAAGTTGAATTTCAATATTTTACCCTAAATTAAATTTGTTTTAATTAAATTTCAAGAAAAGGGATATCATGAGCAATATTTTTCTTATATTTATTTTGTGGGCGTAAAATAATGCTTTTCTTCGTTTGCTAATAAAAGCGTGATGTATGTGGTATTGGCTCACTAAAACAAAGAATTAATCTAATTATGCAGTTGAATCTCCTAGACAGACAGCATCAACCTTTTCCCATAAAATGTCAGCATAATCATTAGGTGCATATTTAGCCCCCTTCCCTTCTTCTTTTTACATTAACACCCTTAGATATAAATAATTTTAAGTCCATTAGCTAGAAGGCTAATTAATTGGGCCTTCAACTCGCTCCCCTGGCCACTGCCTGATTGGTCAATTCTAATTACCTAGCCCGTGATGATTGTGGTACCAAAGTTACCAACTGGGCCAGTATCGAAAAGCCCATTGATTCGTTTACTTGACCCAGCCCATACAATTCTCTTTCTTTTCTGGTTCCCATGGGCTTGAAGGCGGAAGCAGTCCGCATGGCCATGGCCCATGGGACTCTACCTGCAGCCTCCGTCCCCATCCACACAAATCTTGCTCCACTGACCTGGGCGATGACCATTCATTCGGTTCTTCCTTTATTTATGTTAATTTTCTTGAAGTACCGCTTGGATTTTCGGAATTACATTTCTAAGAGTAAAAAAAAAAAAACAGTGACAGCGCTCGAATAATTTGTTCTGAAATTCTTTATCATGATTTTTTCACCGGACAATTTTATCAAATATTTCGAAAATACAAAACCTGAAATGCCCTTGATTTTATGGTTTATTTACCGCTCCTTCAGTACTGCGCCTACCTGGTAGCATTGGAGACCTCAATATTTTGCAAACAATCTTACTTTTCTTGCTACTGTCATGTGGTGTTTCTATGCATTAAAACTATATTCTTCTTCTCAAACCGATTAAAAATATATTAAAAAAGTATGGAAATTAACTTCCTGAACTTGTAGCCGAAGCTACTCCCATTCTAGTGGATGTACATTCATCCGTAGGTTTCAAAGAAAATACATGCATGATAATGATAAGAGTCTCCCACCTCCTACGTCCAATATTTTTCCCCTTTCGACATTTTACCCGAAGCTTTTTTCTTTTCTTTGTTACCGTTACATATCCAAGCAGTTAAGTTTTCCACTTGGCATTGGGACTATTATTTTTTATTTTGGCTGAATAAGCAACTCATCGATCATCAGTTCTCACCAGTATAAAATTATGGAGTCCCCTAAGTTACTGTGTGAGCATTATGGGCTCACACCATGATATCACGGCTTCTTTATAACAGGGAAATCTTTTGTGCTTTTACTTTGGCAGAAACAGTACTTGATTATAATTCCACAGTGAAACAGAGACACGAATTTCCTTTTCCAATCTCTTTTCAAAGCTGGCCGAGAAGTTTCAACAATTGTATGAAAAAAAACGAAAGATAAAAACAGAAAAGGAAACGATGGCATGCCTTGACCCATCCTTGTATAATGAAGTACGTGTATAACCTGATCATGTGGTTGGCAAAATAGTCCCCATTTTTTTCTTCTTTTTTATGCAGCCCATCACAATATATGCTACCTTTGTGCAGTCAAATGAATTTTAGTAGTGATACAATATATGTAAGGAACATTAACAAAAACAAATATTTGTTACTTTGTGGTCATCCTAATTAGTGGCTCTTAGTCTTGCATGGGGAGTACAGTATTGGAGTTGTCTTGAGAGGAACATAAAGAGAAGATCTCTTCTAGTGTTCCGTTCATGCAATCCTTGTACATCATGTAGTCGTCGATTATTTCAGGCTTCGATGGCTTCATACTCTCGGCGATACTAATCTGTGGGAAATCCTCAAGTTCTAAAGGTGGGAACGGAAATTGATAATGCAAGCTTGAGTAGTTTGGCATCTGCATATCCTGCATCCACAGCAAGTCGAGTGATTAATAATTGGTCTCGTACCCAAAAAACGAGAGAGAGAGAGGGAGACAGTTCAGAGGGGAGTTGGAAAAAGCAACTCCTTTTGAAAATTAATTAAAACAGTAGACCTAGCAACATGTTTTGAATTGGAAATTATTTCAAAATGTGATTCAAATGGGGGAACATATGCATTGGAAATGGTGATGTTTGTGGTGTCACATATAGTAGACCCAGAGAGAAAAATCAGGAAGAAAGATGTTTGAACTTTGAATTATGTTCGAGTCAGTCAAAAGAAGTTATTGGAGATGGTGAAAAAAAAAGCTAATTTGAGTCAGTGCTTGAGAGATTTTTAGAAGGAAGCTTTAAGAAAAGACAGGGAGTTTCATTGCTTCCAACTTTTGTTGCTTTAACTTAAGATCAAAAGAAAGAAAAAACTCGAAGGGCTTGTGTTGTGGGCCATTTCCAACACATACTGGCCCGAGGATTGTACTTTCATTCTCTGCGTGAAACACAACCACGTGGTATTTTCCATGGTGTGAACATGAAGCTTTCGCATCAAGGCAGAATATTGCTGGAAATGTGGTATTGGCAAAAGAGATGATCATATCATGATCAGAAAAGGATGACTTGGAGAAGATGATTATTGCATGTGAATCTTGGTATGGCCCATACCATCAATAACCTAATGTTTTTTTTATTATCCTTCCATGTCACACACTTAATTAGACATATTCTATATATATATATATGCAGTTAACTAAATATTTACTAATTCTTGGACCGACATTAACTAGTTATCAGCAGATCAAACCATAAAAAAATTAAATTAATGTGTAAAAGGAACCTTGTTTATTGTACCTGAATTAGATTTGACGAGAAATCCACGCCCATTGAATAAAGGCTAGCCGAACTGTTGGCTTCATCTGAGGGAAACGGAGCTTGTAAATCATCGGCTATTGCAGTTTCAATTGGCGGAGTCCCTTGAGTGACATCCGAGGAGGAGGTTTCAGATGGAAATTTACAATAATCATTGTTGAAGTTTTCATCTTCAGCTTCTCTCCCTTTAGAACTTTTAATACCGCTTGTGTCATCCCCTAATAATTGTTCTTCTGAGACCCACGCTGCATCCTTCGCTTCATTCCCGTTATTTTTTTCTTCTTTCTTTTTTGGAATATGTATTGTTTTCTTGAAAACACGGCATAATGCGTAGGAATCCTGTGGTGCAAAAATAAACATAAATTTGTTAAAGAGAGGTGTACAAAGATCTGTAAAAGCAAGATCACAAAGAGCAGAAAAGGAAACAAGAAACCAAACAAAGATAGTTGTAAGTACACCTAAAGTCATGAAACAAAGACTCTTTCATCATCATATATGTTGATGATAAGGTATTCTTTATTAAAGAGAGAACATTTAGCAGGAAAAGGAAGATCTAAAATGATATGTTGGTGTATGAAAACAAGAGCAATGACTAAATGTGACAGGATCTGCTCTATATATGTGTTTGCATATCTGTCATGTAAAGAAGCATAATCCATGATGGTTTTTCCTCGCTTGACTACATAAAGTCCTGGCTTAATTTGAACCGTGCTACTGCTCCCTGTATATAATATGCTCTTGAAAATGCATTCAAAACTGTTTCTAAATTTTTTAATAATTTGAACTGGAAGAAGCTACATGGAGCACCGAAATTAATATTAATATTAATTAATTTTACCCGCATCTGAAAGATGAACATAACATACCCCTAAAAAAATACTCTCAATTTACATCGATCTGTCATTGTTACTAAGGTTTCCTATGAGACCAAAAACTCTCTTGCAGCCTCGTGTAATTCCTGTTGAAAGTTCATCACTATATATCTTCTACACAAAACCGACAATCAAACGCATTTAGTTGTCTTTTTGCAAACCCTAATAGCCTTTTACTACTGGTCTACATATATATGAATGCCACCAAAATCACCAGATGGGGCAGATCCAACTTCATCATGATGCATGGCTCGATGTTCATAATTAATTAATTCACCTACATGATATTTCTGAACATTAATTATGCAATGGGTTAAATCTGTGTCCCTCTACTTGATCAAATGAAAATTGTGCCGCAAGCAGCCAGTAGTGAAAGTACAATATATACCTTTAAACTTGATGGTGCAGCGCCACACAATGAGTCGATCAAGCGATACTCATGCATTACCCAGTTCGTTCTAATGCCATGGGGAGCTCTACCTCTATAGTACACCAATGTCTTCTTCATGCCAACCGGCCGCTTTTGAGAGTTCACTGGTCTATCTTTCCCTGTGGCTTTCCAGTAACCAGCTTTTGTTGCCCTGTTGGTTCTTGAACCATTAGGGTACTTCTTATCCCTAGGGCTTAAGAAATACCACTCCAAATCTTTGCTTGGTAAAAACGACTTATCTGTTGATCGAATTATCACAAAAAAGGTTGTCAGAAAGAACACTAAGAGCATACATAAGAACATATGTGGGTGATACTGAATATTATTGATGTAAGCATGGAAATTAATTAATTACATATGTAAAACACGTACCTGGTAAGTCCCATGGCTCACATTTATAGAGATCAACCTCCGGGATAATTTCAAGCTCAATTGTGCGGCCGTTGATTTTTCTATCAAGATAGTAAACAACAAGCTCTTCATCGGTTGGATGGAACCTAAATCCAGGAGGGAGGCTCACGGGCGCCATTGCTGTGATGACAATGATCGAAGAGAGGGAGGGAATAGTGGCCCAATTGATCGAGAACGTCTAGATCGAGGATAGCATGTTAGTACTAAACTGGCTTGTACGACATCGAACTATATAGGCCACTGTTTTGTTATGACAGAGATGGTAACGTTAATTAGCCCTTCGACTTTTTATGTATTACGTTGCTGCCATTCACTCAAGAGACCGGACCTGACATCTTTAATTAATTCCCCTGTCCCTTCCTTAATACACTAGATTTTTTTGTCCCTTCCTAGATACACCTATCAGAAAAATGTTTTTAGTTAATTTAGGAGAGGAATATTATGATGTAAACGAAGGGGTATTTATGTTGATAAAATGAATTCGGGATATTATACAGCAACAAGTCCTTCGGCTTTTGGAGATTCTGTGAGTGAGGCTCAGTGTGAAAACATCAGGGAGGATAAGCAGCTTCCCCTGCTTTTGTCTGCTCACAAACTAACAAGAATCAGAGGACCCCTCGGGAGGATGCGTGGGCCACCTAAACCGCCCATAGCCTACAACACGCAATACTAGGCCTCCTCCCCCTTCTTATTTTAATAAACAGTACTGTGTGTAATAATCACATTATTGTATAATATATAGTTCTTTATTGGAGGGAGTATTAATTGTTTATTATGTGTAGAATAATAGTATAATGATGTTAGTTATCGTTGTTAATGTGTGTTTATAATTGATATATTAGTTTTGCAATCTCGCCCTTGTGCACTTGTCGTGCTGCCGTGCAAAGGCGACCTGGCTAGATAAAAAGAGAGGCCTAGCTAGCAATCAGTCTGTAGCTCAAGAGAATCTGATCGGGAATAGGATGATCATGTGCCATTTACCAAAAAGCAACGTGATGAACAACTCATGTTCTCTGCTGCCTTGGCCACATACAGTGTAGTTCTTGTAAGTTTCTTGAAATATTCATTTCTTTATTCATTCTTATTGAATCAATGATTTGTTTATTATATAGTAATCTTAAATCTCTTGAGGGGTGCAGCTGGAAACTTAGAGAGATTCAGCCGTGAAATCTCTCTCTCTCAAAAAAGAAAAAATAAAAAAAGGGAACCATCAATGAAGATATTTCATAACTGATGATGATGGGATTCCACCTTATATCCAAAATCAAAACATCTGCATTTGTAGTATAGTATGCTTGGTACGTAGCGTACGAATTATGTAATTCAATGTTTAATGACATCTTTCAATATCCTTGAATTATTGCATATTTTTATATTATCAATTTAATCAATATTTGTTTTAAACTATCATATATGACCAAGATGTAAACTTTCATGGAGATTGAGGTGTCATCGCATAATTCTCGAGCAATATTATACTTTTATATTTCATTTTAAAATATTTAAAACTGTAATTAATGAAATGAATGGTTATGATCTTTAATAATTTATCATTAAAAAAACGTAGGAGTGTTAAATAAGAAAAGGTCACGAAAGGTTAGCACTAAAGTACAAGAATCGATTCTTAAAAGATGCATGGCATTACTCTTGTTGAAAGGCAAAGGTGTATACATATATAGTCTAGCTAGTGAGAATATAATATGTATATCAATTGTGTAATTCAGGCACTACGTACGTATATTGTGCTGCATATAGAGACATGTTATATAATTAATAATGAATTCAGTACACTTCTAGTTAAAAATACGACTGATATCCATGCTTTTCTTCATGCATCGATCCTGATTAATAACAATTGTTGATGATGATCACAATCAAAACAAGGACAGGCCTGTTTTGCATTATGGCCCAAAGGGAAATGGGTGGAGCGAAAAGTCTTTCCCAAATTAGAGCTAAGAATCTATCCCTAATTAATTAATTAACAAGTAAATGTCTAAAATTTTCACCTGAAATCTCTACGTTCACGTCAAACTGTCAAAGTGGGGGGGAAAGCAGGCTAGTTGGTAAAGTGTTTAATGCAAAAATTATCTCCGAAAACTGCATGCATATACAGGATCGAATTTGATTCAGATCAAGAGCAAGATTAAAATAAAGTAAAGGAATTGAAAGATTCAATATCCATGGGAAAAGGGGAGTAAATTAAAGATGTCAAGCCGGCGAAACCATTGTCGATCTTTGTTTGGAATGCGTAAAATAGCACAGATTTGGATTATCAAGGTGGGGAAAACACGATTCGACCTGTGAGCGTTCTTTTAAATTTCTAAATTTTACTTTCGCTGGTCCACATGTGGGTGCATGCCTTCAGTTTAACGTAAACAATCTGGGAATTTGATGGGCCATACGATGGGCCCATGTGAAAATTCTCTGGCCTTCTTTTATTCCCGGATAGAAAGGAACGCTTTTATCATTCAACAGTTGATGACTTGAAGGGGCCCAGAATAGAAAATCTACCTGGCACACCGTCACAGCCTAGAGCCCTAGACTCTCTTTTTCTTTTTGTTATTTTTCGCTTTCTTTTCCTGCCATCCAAACTACTTGTCCTTTACTGTTTTATTCTGTTTCTATTCACCTCCCTCTTTGATTCCTTTGCTTTCCTTTCCTTAAAATATCATTTCCAGACGAGTAAAGACATCCTACCAACTTTAATGATTACAGACCCAAAATCTTTGACTGCTGTCTGATCTCTCTCTTTTCTCTCAAACTCCACCGCAATATCATCGATCGATGTACTCCTTTAATTGGTTCTAACTTCTAATTATATATTTCGATCCCCCACTGATGCAGGAGCATGATCAGAATACATTGCGCAAGGGTTTAATTTGCATGCACACACACTCTTAGATCCACAGTTTACCATTTTAAGCACAGCAAAACCATATACAATCCAAGCTAGTTCTTTGATCGGCGTGAAAATATCGAAATATACATGATCGGTAAATTATAGCATGCACGCTAGCTAACTAAGATGACCAAACCCAAATGTCTCTCTAGTTTAATTTGAAGTCCAGTACACCGGGTAATAATTAAAACACAACGGGCCGGAGAAAACATGTAGTTTTTATTAGAACGTAAGCTACCAACTTTGTTGGGACTTCCAGCTTTCTCTTGTTTGGATGAGTCTTTATGGTTCTTACGCTCAAAGGTGGATATAATTTGAATTAATCTTTGTGCGACCCAATTAAATTGAGAAAGAGAGAGATGTAGGGTTTCGAGGGTCTTTTGCCGAAAGATCCTTTTACATTCTTTACCAGCCACACTCCACAATTAATATTCATCACGTATTATATCATGGATCGATATAGTAGCTAGCTTCACTTAAGAACCTTATGAACCTTGTATGTGAATTAATATGCATGAACAAGAAGCTTTTGATTAGCATAAAAGAGATTCCGAATTCTTCTTTTTCACCAATGGGATTGCAAAAATATCGTAGCTAGCTAGACGCTCCTACATGTAAAAGAAAAGGAAAAAGCAACTTGATCCATCAAGTTCTAACTAGAAGTTATAGTACCCACATTTTGATTCTCATATACAGTTACGTAGCTAGCCATATACCACATGGGTTTGATTCATTCTTTATTAATATAGTTGTGTTTCTTTATTTCAGTTGTTTTTTCCTTTCTCAAGAACGATAGACAGTAGTGTTGTTATGTTAAATGGACTCTAAA
>Ga0325403_1007587_pt1 | contig 10381 bp, 7 predicted proteins | sample PopdelMetagenome_19_FD_205665 | JGI IMG/M metagenome (GOLD analysis project Ga0325403, IMG submission 205665) | Populus deltoides microbial communities from Bellville, Georgia, United States - Xylem-PdKOR-R4 | ecosystem: Host-associated > Plants > Phyllosphere > Stem > Wood/Secondary xylem...
ACATATCCAGGTGGTTGATCAACATAGATTTATTCTTTAATGAATCTAATAAAAAATGTTGATTTCATATCTAGTTGGTAAATCTTCCATTTATTCTATAGAGCTAGTGAAATAAATAATATAATGGTCTCAAGTCTTGCAACTTGGGAAAAGAATTCCCCATAGTCAATTCTTTCCTTTTGCTTATACCTTTTTGCAATAAGTATAGCCTTATACCTCTGAACTTATCCTTGACCATTCTTTTTTTTTTTTGTAAACCCAATTAACTCTAATGCTCTTGTTTTCTTATGAGAGAGTAATCGACTCCCATGTGTTATTGTTTTCAATTATAATTTCTTCATCCATTGCACTATATTTTTCTTCTTTGTTAATGTCTTGAAACCTAATTGGTTATAACTTATTTATGGACAAAATAGAGTGTGCTTGTCACTCTGTATGAGTCATGTGTCATTAAACAATTCTTTCAAGTTTTAAACCCTTCTTAGTCTTATGTCAAAAAATTCTCCTGATAATAAGTATAGAGTTCCATGTCTTCATTTGGAGGGATGAACACTTTATGGTTCTTTTTCTATTAAATGAGTTAGTTCCTTTTGTTTAATAGTCATTTATGCTTTTTTGGAAGATTCGTCTCAATCCCATCTTGAGGATTCATTTTCTTCAAAAATTACATCTTAGTTACAAAACATTTTCTTGGTGATGGAATTGTACAATGTGTATTCCGTGATTCGATCATCATATCAAACAAATGCAAACTTTTCTCCTTTATCTTCAAGTTTGGTTCTTTTAACCTCTAGAAATTTTAGTATATTTAATGCATCCAAAAACTCAAAGATGACTCACACTTGGCTTATGAGTGCCCTTGCTTTATATAGTGTTTTATTCTTCAAACTTCTCATAGGATATCTATTTAATAGATAAGCTGTATATGAAACTACTTCAGTCCAAAAAATCTTGGGCGATGACTTTTCTTTTAACAAGCTTCTAGACATGTTAAGGAGTGTGCAATTCTTTCTCTCAACTACACCATTTAGCTAAAGAGTGTAGGCTAAATTATACAAATGCTTTATTGCTCTAAAATGCCTTTATTGTATATTCACCATATTGATATGATCAAAGCATTCTAATTTGATAGCCACTCTATTTTCAACAAAGGCTTTGAACTCTTTGAAATTATCAAATACCTCTATTTTTCTCTTCAAGTAATACATCCAGGTTCTTCTAGTATAATCATAAGAGAAAGTGAGGTAATATCTTTTACCTCTATTTGATTTTCGATTTAATGGATCACACACATCAATGTGTACTAACCTGAGCAACTTGGTTGCTTTCCAATCTATTTTATTATCAATTTTTTTTTTGTGGTACTTACTAAGAACATAACTTTTACAAAACTTATTAGGATGTTGAATGTTTGAAAGACCTTTTACCACCATCTTGCTTCCTAATTATTTTAGACTCTTAAAATTAAGATGTTCACATCTAAGATGCCATATCCGATATTTGTTATTGACAATGCTTCTTAGACACTTTGGTATATGATGATGAACAATGAGTGGAAACATCATGTTCTTCACCATCTTCACTATAATAAGCAACTTTTCTTGAGTATTTGCAAATGTCAAGTACATATCCTTTAAATTGATTTGATAGGTTTTCTCCACTAATTGTCTAAGGCTCAATATATTTGTCTTAATTTCTAGCACATAATAGACATTAGATATGAAAACATTCTCTTTATCATCTCATCTCCCCTGGACTTAGACTTTAGAGAAATTGTCAAATGATATCTCTCTTTGAAATTTCTTATCAAGTTTAGTGAATAGGTTTTTTTCTACCATTCTTTTTATCATCTCATCTCCCTTGGACTTAGACTTTAAAGAAATTGTCAAATGATATCTCTCTTTGAAATTTCTTATCAAGAGAATGTTTTCATAATAGACATTAGAGATGAAAACATTCTCTTTATCATCTCATCTTCCTTGGACTTAGACTTTAGAGAAATTGTCAAATGATATCTCTCTTTGAAATTTCTTATTAAGTTTAGTGAATAGGTATTTTTTTTTATCATTCATATGATCATTAGCATTGGAATCATAACACCAAATATCTTGCTCTTGTTCCGATAAGCCATGTGCCATCAAGTTTATTGGTTTTTTAGTAACTACTGCTTCTACAAGATTAGGCTTCTCATGACCTTTTATGTCGGTTGTCTTCCCTGACACTCATTACTATAGTAGCCATACGTCTCACAGTTGTAAAGCTCTTTTCTCATTCTCCATTTGTTTTTTTCTTTCTAAGTTGAGTGTTGTAGGTGCAACTTGTTGAAAAACCTATATTTCAACTTGAAGAGTATGACAATTTATAAGCACATATGCATGCATGATTATGAATGCATGAGGCCATATTGATTATGTATGTGTATTATTTTTCCAAGATTAATTTTATTGATTTAGGAACTTAAATTAGATTTCTCAAAAGTCACTAATTAAAAACTTCAACCCTACATGAACTTAGGCCAATTTGAGAGCAATAATCATTCAAACACATTCATTTAAGGCAATAAGGCATTTTTCATTATACTAAGAAATCAAAATACAATGTTTGTTTTTCAATAATATGAAAGGTATGCCATCAAACGAGCTTAATACATCGTATGACAATAAAAAAGGCCTAATACATCATTTTTGCTTGCCTTATACAACACTACTGCTTTACTCTCTATGAGGCCTCAATCCATGATATGATACAATCTGCTCAAGTCCATCCCTAATCTCGCTGTCTAAAAACACCTCGAGTAACCGGTTCACCTCCCGCTGTGTATTGTGCAATACTCCTCACCCTCCTAAGTGATAGCATATAGTCTCGGATGCCCACTTCTTAGACTCTTTCTCTGCCTTCTCTTTGGTCGACATCAATGACTTTTTTATGGAAGTAAACTAATTAGTTTGTCCATCCATGAAGGCAATTACATTTTGTTGTTAACTGCACTGTTTGTGGAGTGCGTCATTTATCTTCTCTAACCCTGCTATCTTCTCTTGAGCACTAGACGCTTCTTCCACCATTTTTACCATCTTTATAGCTTGCTTTTTCTTAACTATAATCAATAACGTGAATTGTTCTTTGTAAATCTCGGAACTTTTTTTTGCTGTTGTAATGGTGGAGTCATCAACCTATCCCTTTTTTCTTCTACTTTTGCTAAGCTCTTCTCTTGAGCCATCAAATTAGACACCAGCTTCTTTTCTCTAGCCCCAACTTCTCGACCTCAAAATTCAAACTCGTATTCTGGGGCTCTAATTGTGCTCGTATCTCCTCTTGTACACTCTCCATATATGGTACCACTAGCTGTGTTGCTACCTAATTTTTGACCCATGTTTTGATAAATTTTTCAAAAAAATTAAAAAATTAAAAAATAATAAAGGTTTACGTGTGGCGATAACATAAAGCATCAGAGCTAATATTAAGGAAGCAATGTGTCAAGGAGATAATTATTGAATCATATATAATTACTGCAATATAAAATACTATATATATATATATATGATTTGATTCGTGCTAGTTATGAAAAATAATCACTGCAATATAAGATACCATATATATAGGATTTATTAGTGCTGGTTATAGAAGACAATCTCTGCAATAATTATTGCAATATTTCCTTAAATAACAAGTGTAGAGATTTTCTATATAAGTGAACCTTCAGCCATATGCAAAAGGGGAGAAAAATTTACAAACAGGGGAGCAATTTTAAAACAAAAAATTAGGGCAACCAGAAAACCCTAAACCCATCTCTTTTAAGCCAGTAGGCTGCCCACCCTCACAAAAAAAAAAGCAGCTGTCGCCCAAGGAAGCTCTTCCTTCCCCTCTTAGCCAACCAGAGTTCCCCTGACACTCTTTTTGCCCTGCTGCCAGCCAAACAAACCAAGAGCTAACCTCCAAACCACAGAGCCGCACACTCTCCCCTCCATCTCCCCGATTGTAACTCCCTTTCACTGCTTTCATACACTATCCCCTCTCTCTCGGAATCTTCAGGACTTTTTTAAGAAAAAAAAACATCACCGTAACTTCCAAAGCAAAGCAAAGACAGTAACTGCAAATTGCTTCAAACGCATAGCATTTGACACGTCAGAACACCCTCTTTTCCTGCATAATTCCATCTCTCCATTTCACTATTCTTGAGCTACTACGAGAAGCGTGTTGCTTGCTGGTCATTGTGATGTGGATTTTGTTTATTTTGGAGGCTGAAGGATTCGCAGCTGTCATATGAAGACAATCCTTATGCTGATCATGGGATGCTTTTTCTTTGGAAAAGATGGTCTTAATCTACAAGTGGTTCTGGGCATGATCATAGCCGTAGTTGGGATGATTTGGCATGACAACGCCTCGTCTAAACCTAGAGGATAAATTAAGCATATAAGGGGAAAATGAGACGTGAGCAGCAACCAGTCGTCGCCCACTCCGCCTGCAGCCGCTGCCTCGCAGGTAAGTCTTTCTTTCCTTGTTTTTGCCTAATTCATTACCCTGCCACTGTAGCATGCATATGCATGCAACTGTGGTAGAACCGGTTACTGGTGTGGGCTAGTAACCGGGTTGGGTTTGTTGTCTTTAATTGCGATTAACCGTGATGTTTGTGTTTTTCAACAAAAAATATAAAAAATATTTTTTTTGTATGTTGCTTACGGCCAATACCCTAACATGTTTTAAATGTTTTTTTATATAATAAATATTTGAAGTTTTGAAAATGTGTTTTCGCATGGATTTCTTAAACACAACAAAAATTGTTTTCTTGCATTTCTGGATTTATACTACATGTTTGTAAAACTCCAAAGGGTATTGGCCAATATTTCAAAAAATATAAAATCTTATTTTGGGGCGAATTCATCTATTATTCACAGCTAATGTTTGGATAAACAAATCCTTAAAGGATGAATATCTAAAATATTATTGGGAATAATTTGTTATTATTCATTGTTAATATTTGGATAAAGAAACCCTCAGTGGTAAATATCCAAAATAATTTTCTAGGAATAATATGTCATCACACAGCCTTGAAAGAAGTCTTGATTATAATCAAGGACGTTTTAATTTTTGACTCCATGGTTTACGAGCCGTGAAAGTATGAAATACTAAGGCAAAAAGAGGCTTTTAAAGCGCTCTGAATTTCCTTAGATTTCTAAATTTGTATCCCTCCTCCTTGCGATTTACGAGATGCAAATTCTTGAAATATTAAGGGAAAAATGAGCTTTCGAAGCACATGGAATCTCCTTGGATTTCTATCTTAATAAATTTAGTTTGAATCAAACCTAGGAAAACTGACAGGATTAAAAAACACCAACACCATAGCAATTATAAAGCAAACCAAACACCAAGCAGGTTACCTTAGGTAGGGCGTACTAGGGGTGCTAATACCTTCCCTTTACACAACCAGTCCCTTGCCTTAAAATCTCTGAAAGATCAGTTAGGGTTCCTAGTGACCAAAATACTAGGTGACAACTCCTTTAAATCAAAACAAAAAAACCAAAATCAATCGAGGATCGCCGCAATTTGTGCTCCGCTGCGAGGGTGCGACAGGATGGCGACTCCACTGGGGACCCTTGGACTAAGCTTGGTAATTGTTTTTTTTATTACGCTATGTGTTGTTGTTTTTTATTATTATGAATGATACTTTGTTTAAAAGCTTTAGCGTGCATCTTTACATTCTGTCATACATGGTATAATCATGCATCACTTTATTGTTATTATCTTTTTGAAGGCAAACACATTTAACTTTAAGTTAAGTGGGGAACTAACAACTTGCCTTATGACTTGAGTCAAGGTTTAAGTTTGTGTAAACCCCAACTCTTTGCTTAGTGTTTAGACTGATAGTGATTGGTACATGTGCCATCCCACTATCTGCTGAACCCCCATATTGCCTTTACAAGGGCGATCACTAGGACAGCAAGAGACCTTTTTTTAGAGACAAAGTAGTAAACCTACCCTATATCTCACATAAAGGAACTAAAACCTATCTTAGGATGTATGCTTCATAATATCTTTTTGCATCCAAACAAGCCTAAGCTCAAAGCATCTTGAATCTCAAGACCTTCATTCAAAAGCTAGCCAAGGGAGAGGTGTTCCAGAATTGGGAGACCCAAGAAGCTCCATTGGTGTTCAAAATTTAACAATGCTTGTTTGATCATGATATTGTGTTGTTTGGCTTTTTCACCTTTTTAAATCGAGGTTCCAAATGTCAATTGGATTTTATCTTTGTTTTTTTTAGCCAAATTTTTTCCTTTAATGAGATTATGCATTTTCAAAAGTTTATCTTGGTGTTTTTACACATCACTTCCTATTTTTAAAGTGGATCTTCCATAACAACACTCACATTTTATACTAAGAAGGAATGGCCAAACTTAAAGGAAAAAGAAGAATGGGAGGAAAATAACATTAGGGAATTTACAAAATTAATAGAACAATATGAACAAGCTTGGAAACCCGCTAAAGAGGAACTTGAAACCATAGATATGGGCAATGAAGAAATCAAGAGAGAGTTCAAGATGGGGACTTTGATCACCCCTAAAGAAAGAGAAAAGTTAATTGCACTACTCCAAGATTATGTAGATTTTTTTTCCTGGTCCTACAAGGATATGTTTGGTTTGTATAGGGTACCATTAGTAGAAGGATGCAAATCGGTTAAGCAAAGGTTGAGAAGGACCAATCTGAATGTCTTGATCAAGGTAAAGATATAAATTAAAAAGCAGTGGAATGCTGGTTTTCTAAAAATAGTCAAGTATCTGCAATGTGTGTCCAACATAGTGGTAGTACCCAAAGAGGAAGATAAAATCAGAGTTTGTGTGGACTTTAGGGACTTAAACCGGACTAGCCCTAAAGATAATTTTCCTCTATCACACCTAGATATGCTGGTTGACAATGCAGCACGTAACTCCATATATTCCTTTATAGATGGATTTTCTGGCTATAATAAGATAAAAATGGCACAAGAGGATAAGGAGAAGAAACCTTTGTAACACCACGGGAACCTTTTGCTATAAAGTCATGCCATTTGGGTTAAAGAAAGTTGGGGCACCTACCAAAGGGCCATGTTGACTCTATTTCATGACATGATGCACAAAGAGATTGAAGTATACGTGGATGACATGATTACTAAATCTAGAGAGGGAGAGAATCATGTCTAAATATTGAAGGAATTATTTGAAAGATTAAGGAAGTACAAGTTGAGGCTTAACCATGCAAGGTGTTCATTCGGGGTGAAATCAATGGAATTTGTTGGGATTTATGATGAGTGACAAAGGGATAGAAATGGACCCCGGTTAAGTAAAAGCTATTCAATCTATGCCAACTCCTAAGACTGAGAAGGATGTAAGAAGGTTCTTGGGAAGGTTGAATTACATTGCTCGGTTTATATCCCAATTAACCATGACTTGTGACTTAATCTTTTATTGTTAAGGAAGAAGAATCTTAGAATTTGGAATAAGAGTGTGAAGAAGCTTTTAAGAAAATCAAGTAATACGTATTGAATCCTCTCCTATCTATCAAGCTGAATTGCAAAATGGCAAGTTCTACTGGCTGAGTACGACATAGTATATATGACAATGAAGGCCATGAAAGGGAGTGTTATTGTTGATCACCTTGCCGACCATGCTAGGGAAGATTATGAGTCATTAAAATTTGACTTTCCTGATGAAGATATGCTTTCAGTTGAGGAAGGGAAGTTAGATTGGTGGACTATGTACTTTGATAGTGATGTAAACGTATGTGGTAACAGAGCTAGTGCAATGATAATCTCTCTTAATAAAAAGGAGTATTCGGTTTTAGTTAAGTTGTAGTTTGGGAGTATGAAGCTTGCATTCTCGTTTTAGAGGTGGCATTAGAGCTGAATATTAGAAAGATAGATGTGTATGAAGACTCAATTTTGATTACTTGCCAAGTGAAAGGAAAAGGGCAAACTAAGGACGAGAAGTTGAGACCTTACCAAGAATACATGTCTAAATTGGCTAGAGAATTTAAGGAAATAAAGTTCACCCATCTAGGAAGGGAAGGAAACCTTTTTGCTGATGCTTTGGTCACGCTAGCTTCTATGGCTAGAATAGATTTTGGGCACAAGGTACATTCGGTACACATTGATACCAAAAATAACTCAGCTCATTGTTGCTTAGTTGAAAGAGAAATAGATGGAAACCCTTGGTACTATGATATCAAGAATTTCATCCAAAACCAGACATATCCCATAGGGGCATCCACAATTGACAAGAAGACTTTGAGGAGGTTGGCAAGGGATTTCTATCTCAATGGGGAAACTTTGTATACGAAATTATCTTACAGGACTTTGTTGAGATGTTTGGGATGACGTGGAGGCAAAAAGTGGTGAAGAAATTTATGAAAAGAAATTTGAGCTGTCAATATGGTCTACTAGAAAAGATTAATAATGCCCAGAACTTTAATAGCAAGATGATAATAGAACTCTGCGCTAAATGGAAAATCAAGCATTCTAATTCCTCACCATATAGGCCAAAGATGAATGGTGCGGTAGAATCTGCTAATGTCAAGAAGATTATTTAGAAGATGGTAGTCACTTACAAGGATTGGCATGAGATGTTGCCATTTTCCCTTCGCGCGTACCGTACTGCAATCCGAACCTCAATAGGAGCCACCCCGTATATGTTGGTATATGGAATGGAGGCGATGATGCCTTTAGAAGTTGAAATCCCCTCATTAGGAGTATTGATAGACTCCGAACTAGAAGAGGTAGAGTGAGTAAAAGTTAGATATGAATAGTCAAATCTGATCAATGAAAAGAGGATAGTTGCAATCTGTCATCATCAACTATACCAAAGAAGAATGGCCAAAACATATGATAAGAAGGTCTAACCTCAAGGATTCCACGAAGGACAAGATCAAAGTAAATGGACGCCAAACAATGAGGGCTCTTACGTGGTAAAGAAAATATTCTCGAAAGGAGCTTTATTGATATCTAGAATGAAAGGAGAAGATCTAGTTAGACTTGTGAATTCTGACTCTATAAAGAAATACTGGCTTCCCAATCAATAAAATAAAGTTCGGCCATGAATTCTCTTTGTAAACAACCTTTTCTTCATAAAACGCATGATCTCATAGCATTCAAAATCTTTTACTGTTTTTACGCATGATTAAGGAGATGACTCCATCAATTTTCAAATTGGAGGGATCCAAACCAAATTTAAACCTGATAGGTATTGCATACCATACTGGGGGCAAAAAGTGCACATAGGAGTCTATAGTGAACCAAAACTCAAAGGGGTATCATCATAAAAACTTCTAAAAAACATCTTTTATGAGAATTGCTAATTGCATCGAAAGTTTCAGTTTTCATGAACAAAACCAATTCTTTTGAGTTTTCCTTTTAAAATAATAATAAAAGACAATACTCAATGGAGCAAGAAAGGGCCCCATAAGGAACCAAAAATCTCTTCACCAAGAGGATAGGAAGTATAGCGCATAGAGCATATTCCGTTTCAAGAGGACGAGTCGGACAAACAAATAGAAACAGGAGCTCAATAAGTCTACAACAGAAAGGGGGACCTATGTTTTCAAAATAGGTAAAAAAAAAAACATGCATGCTATATTGTCATAACACTAACCTAGCAGGAGAAGGTGTGACAACATGTTTGTAAAACTCCAAAGGGTATTAGCCAATATTTCAAAAAATATAAAAATCTTATTTTGGGGGGAATTCATCTATTATTCACCGCTAATGTTTGGATAAAGAAATCCTTAAAGGAGGAATATCTAAAATATTATTGGGAATAATTTGTTATTATTCACTGTTAATATTTGGATAAAGAAACCCTCAGTGGTAAATATCCAAAATAATTTTTTAGAAATAATATGTCATTACACAACCATGAAAGAAGCCTTAATTATAATCAAGGACATTTCAATTTTTGACTCCATGGTTTACGAGTTGTGAAAGTATGAAATACTAAGGCAAAAAGAGGCTTTTAAAGCACTCTGAATTTCCTTAGATTTCTAAATTCTTATCCCTCCTCCTTGCGATTTACGAGTCGCAAATTCTTGAAATACTAAGGGAAAAATGAGCATTCGAAGCACATGGAATCTCCTTGGATTTCTATCTTAATAAATTTAGTTTGAATCAAACTTAGGAAAATTGATGGGATTAGAAAACACCAACACCATAGCAATTATAAAGCAAACTAAACACCAAGCAGCTTACCTTAGGTAGGGCGTACTAGGGGTGCTAATACCTTCCCTTTATGCAAGCAGTCCCTTGCCTTAGAATCTCTGAAAGACTAGTTAGGGTTCCTAGTGATCAAAATACTAGGTGGCGACTCCTTTAAATCAAAACAAAAAAAACAAAATCAATCGAGGATCGCCGCGATGCCGCGCT
>Ga0325403_1007590_pt1 | contig 10375 bp, 6 predicted proteins | sample PopdelMetagenome_19_FD_205665 | JGI IMG/M metagenome (GOLD analysis project Ga0325403, IMG submission 205665) | Populus deltoides microbial communities from Bellville, Georgia, United States - Xylem-PdKOR-R4 | ecosystem: Host-associated > Plants > Phyllosphere > Stem > Wood/Secondary xylem...
AAGATTTCAAGAATTCAATTTAATATAATAATAAAAAAGTTTCATATAAAACATTTTAAGTTATGAAAAAGGGTTTTTGAGATTATAGTAGAGATTATTTTTTAAAATATTTTTTATTTGAAAATATATAAAATTAAATAATATTTTTTATTTTTTAAAATTATTTTTGATATATTAAAATAATTTTAGATTATAAAAAATAACTGATTTAAAATTAAAAAAATTTAAAAATATACTTTTTAAACACAAAAACATCCTCAGCTTTTATAGAATAAAATAAAGAATGTGATTCAATCAATACAAAAAGAAGCACGAGGCTTTAATTAAAAAAAAAGAGGGTAATTGGGTAAAACCCAAAGAGAAATTTTGCATTTTAGCAAGAATGGCCCTCATCTTCAGGCATTGATGCAAACGACAGGGTTTTCAGCGATTCTATCTGGTCGTTCTAAACGACATCGTGTACGAAGAGACAGACATTACTCACATACAGATGCCGTGTAGCCTCGTCGTAGAAAAACCTATTTGAGGTGTTGTGTGCAGAAACTGAAGAAGAAGAAGAAGAAGAAGATGGGAAGCGAAGAGCAGAAGAAGAAAAACCCCAAGAAGAAGCAAAAGTTACCAATCAACCCCAACTGGGCTCAGCTCCAACAAGTTATCCTTCTCTTCTATCTCTCTCTCTCTCTCTCTATCCCATACACCTGCTTTTGTGTATTTACTACTGCACATGTTCTTGATTTTATTCCATGCTTACAGAATCTCTTGGTTTATGCAGACGCTGCATATTCATGGCTCTAGGCCTCCAAAAACATCAAATACAGAGACCCAAGATTCTATTTTAGGTAGTGCAAATTGTTGTCTTGTCTACTTCTTGTTTTGCATAGCTGAACTACTTTATTGTTATTATTTAATGAGAACAGGTTATATTCTTTTATTGGTTGAATGCACTTTCAATTTACAGGTTTCCTTATAAATTTTCTTGCTCACTGCTTGGTTGGTATTTTGGGAGTAAACTTTGAGTTTTCCATGCTATTGGCTAGTTATATGGTGTCAGTATCAAAATAGTACTTCTGTTTCATGTTTTTTAGGTTTCCTGTAAGTTAACTTGTGGTTGCAAGAGCCACAAATTCAGTTTGCTTTTTTGTTTTAAGAGCAAAGTATCTGTCTGTTTCTAATCATATTTTTCCATTGTTTATATATATTTTTTGGTTTAAGGATTGTTAGTAGTTGGAGATTGCTTGACCATGTTTGTACTTTTGTAAGTTGAGTACTTTTTCATTCTGCACGCTTCTATGTTGACTTTCGACTCTTTCACCTTTTCAATGTGTTTAAATGGTCAATTGTTCAAGAAAGGGGAAGAATTCTAGAATTCAAATGAAAACACTTTCCTTCAAGAACCCAGGACAATGGTTGGCATATGCTAGTTAAGGGCTATTCTTGTTCTCCTTTATCTTTTTTTTGTCTTTGATTTCTCATGCTCTCTGATTTTGGCGTGATTTTAGATGCAAATGCATCTGAATGATGTTTACCTTTCATAAGCAAGAAAAGTACTTTGATTATGCATCAATGATGCCTTCATTTCACTTCCTATCATTATTTGGCTGAGACTATTCTTCTAACAGGGAAACGTAAAGAAAGACCTGATGCAGAGTCTGACAAATCTCAGATAAATCCTCTCATTCCAACCAATGATGACTTCAGGTGCTTTTTTGTGACACCATTGCATTGCATTGCTTTGCATGACATGCTATAGTATGTGAATATATTATCTTAAAAAAACTCAATCAGAACTTGTAAGTGTGGCTTACACATTGTTCAGCATCTTTTGAATCACAATTTATTATTGTTCTATATGCTCCTGAGTTGCTGATCACCCCTTGTTTACTTTGTAAAATAAAATTCTTGCCTCTGACCTTCTCCTTGTGAAAGCTAACTAATCAATTTACATCTCTTTTATGCTTCTAGTGGCTAGTGGACATGATATATTAATTTCTGACATCATAACATGGATGTTAATCAATGTACTGTCATTTGTGTAATCAATGTTATGGGCTTCTATTATGCAATTCACACAACAAAGAATCTCTATTTATCATGGCTCATTACCATATTTCCCATTGATTTTCTCATGTCACATGTCTTACTTAACTAATCAATTACCACAGCATTACAGATGCAATAGCCATGGATTGCGAAATGGTTGGTGTTGGTCAAGGAAACAGAAGCGCTCTTGGACGGGTCACTTTGGTATCCATCGATTCCCTTTCTGGCCTCTTTTTATACATTTTTTCCCCTAGAGTTTACTTGTATACATCACTAAGATTGTTAGGAAAACTCTAAATACTTGCAAAACTTGAAATCGCAGTGGGGATTTTCACATATCAAATCCACATTGTTTATAATAAAAAATCAACACTGATTTGTTCATGGATTCCTTGTTTAGGCTACAATTTCTATTTTATCTTTTCTAGAAGGCAGTATCTTTTAATATCAATTGATCGACCTCAACTGACCTTTCCTGTTTATTGGCAATCTAGTAGGACCCAGTATCGTTTAGTTTTTTTCCTTTTGGCACTGCAGATTTCTCCATAAGCAGCCATCAATGTCCCACAAAACTTCTTCAAATCCTAAGACTTGATCTTAGATCTTGTGTGAGTTAGACACTGCTAAGCCAAACAAAATACTTTGCTTGCACCTCAGGGAGTTCAACATCTTCTCACCTATTATTTTCATGGTGTTCATTACAACAATTCAGGGAGTCTAAATTCAAATAAGTGAATGACTTGTCACCTTTTTGTGCTTACCAGCCTCACTGACGTATTCATGGATGCATGTTTTAAGATATGTAGGGTGAAAAGTGATGTTCAGTGATACTTTATTCTGGAGAAATTAGACATTGTCAGTTCCATTGGAACTTTTAAGACTACTTTATATTGATTTTATTGTTATATTATACTTTTCTAAGGTTGTGAGTAGAAGTAACATTATTCCACTGCATGCCAGGTCAATCAGTGGGGAAATGTTTTGTATGATGAGTTTGTTCGTCCAGTAGAACGTGTTGCTGACTTCCGCACACAAATTAGTGGCATTCGACCCCGGGACTTAAGGAAAGGTTGGTATTGTCTATTCTCTTTCTGCTATCTTTTTGATATGCATGTGATTTGTTACTCACAGATTGGATGAAACATCTTTTGTTTTTTGCTGGAGCTCCTTTTTTTTTTCTTAATTTTTTTATTTGGAATTGTTTCAACTGAGTTCCCTGAAAAAGATTGTTCCAAGCATTTTTGGAGATGCTTTATTAATCACCTAAAATGAACCCTGGATAGTTGATAAACTTTTTTTTTTCTCTTAAGTTTGATGGTACAGTGTCCATCAAGATATGTAAAGCCTTAAAATATAATACTTTTTTCATTTTTCATCCCTGCAAATATCTGCTTTTCCATTGAAACAGATTGAACCTACTTCTTGAACACGCAACTTGAATGATGCCTCCTTTCTCTCCATGAAGTGCGAAATCAATGTCTATTGCATACAAAGTGAACAATTATAGCATTGAGAAGTGCTAATGTGACAGTTTTCAACGTTGAAATCATTCTAACATATATGGATTTACCACCTTATCATGTGGAATGGTTGTTCTAAACTATTTTCTTTGAATTTCCAAGAGAAAGGAAATCTATCAACAAGTTAGAAGATTATTGAACATGGTAACTTTTCAATTTTCCACTTGAGCATTGCTAAGGTCCCCATTTGTTTAATGAAAAATGGTTTTCTGGAAACTACTTTTCAAACTTTCATGTGTTTGTTTACTAGTAGAAAAGTTGGTCAATAGAAAACACTTTCTAGTCAATGGAAAACTTGGCTTGGTTTCTAGGATAGTGTTTTCTATTTATTTTGGGAGGAAAACACTTTCTAGAATTTGCAAGAAGTTAAAAAGTATTTTGTTATTTGTTAATTATATCAAATTTGGTCCTCAATCTTTTGATTCCTATATATTTTGTTTTAAATCCCTTTTTTATTATTTTTTTCTTCAATTTCATCTCTTAGAATTTGATTTAATTTGATTTTTATATCAATTTAGTCCTCATTCTTTTGATTGTTATTTTTTTTCTCTTATCCTTTTCTTAATTGATATTTTTTATTTATCAAATTTGGTCCATATTTTGTTTATTGTTATTTATTTTATTTGAAATAATTTATAAAATTAGATTTTTTTCCCATCATCTTTCAACTTTTTTATGTGTTAGATTTGGTCTCCATTTTTTTGATTGATATTTGTTTTATGTATTTATAAAATTAGATTTTTTTAAATTTCATTCTCCAACTTTTTTATCTGTCAGATTGGGTCTCTATTATTTTAATAAACTTGAAAAAAAACTAAAACATTGGTAAGTTTTTTTCCGGTTTATTTTCCATGATATAGCCAAATATTAGAAAGTGTTTTCCAACTTAGTTTTCAATACACTACCAAATATCGAAAAATAATCTACTTTCTAGAAATTTACTTTCCAAAAAAAAACTACTTTCCGGCAAACAAATGGGGTCTAAATGATTGTTTGTTTTAGGTCATATAATTAGGAAGATGACATGGATTTTGAATTTAATTATTTGGTGTATTTATAAGGCATGCAATAATTATACATAGTAGAAGTTTTTCTATAACACCAAAATAATGTAAGTTATTAGGATACGAGAAGAAGAAATTGGTTTTGAACATAATTTATAAAGACAATAATTTAAAGTTACTCCGACAGTTATAGAATGCTTTGATGTTGTTTGCAGCAAGGGATTTTTCAACCGCTCAGAAGAAAGTAGCAGTGTTGATCAAAGGAAGGATTCTTGTGGGTCATGCCTTGTCCAATGATCTTAAGGTTTAGCACATCTGGTTTCTTATGTGTTTTACGTATACGGTGAATCTACAAATATGGATTGAATTTTTTCTTTCTTTTATTTTTGAAAACAAAAAAGGCATTGCTGTTGAGTCATCCCAGGAAGGACTTGCGGGATACATCAGAATATCAGCCATTTCTCAAGTACCTATCCTCATATATTATGAATGAATTTTTAAGTTCCATTATTATTATTCTACATGCCAAGATGACCATAATAACATGGGTGATTGTGAAAGCAGGGGACGACGCAGGAAGGCGCTCCGGCATCTTGCAGCTGAGTTTCTTGGTGCTAAGATCCAGAGTGGAGAACACTGCCCTGTAAGTTCTTCAACTTTGTATTGGAGATCACATCATATTTTAGTCACATGTTAAGTATATTTGCAAGTTTGCATAGATTGTATAAAAAATAGTTCTATATCGGAGTGAGGCTATTGATTTTGGGTCTTCAAATAAGACCACTGGTCTCAGGACCAATGAGTCCCAGATAATGTTTGAATTACTTACATAATAATTGGAGTGATATTCATAATGAATTGATGTTCTTCACAGTTTAAGCATGCATGTATTTTTTGACTGACTTCCCAAATTGGTTAATGGGTTTATTAATATATTTCTGAGTTTGCATTAGATTCTGTTGGAATCACTGGGTGGGATGTGTTCTCTAAATTCTTTGCTGATGGACTAGATTGCACCAGCATTTTAGGACACCACAGAGTATTGATATATCAATTGAATCCTTGAATTCGCTCTATGAACCTTGATTGACTGATTGTCGATATGAATTTTGATTAGATAGAGGATGCCCGTGCTGCAATGCTGCTATACCAGAGAAACAAAAAAGAATGGGAGAAGAGTATCAGAGATCAAATGAGACTCAGACAGAAACAGAAGAAACGCAACCAAAAAGGGAAAACTAACGAGGGGGGTGCTCTAGATGTCAACCGTGTTGCAATTATAGCCTAGCATTCACTCCCCGTTGATGGTTCTGCTAACATTTTCGAAATGTGCATGTACAAATTTGAAATTCACTTCAAAGTTGTTCTGCACGCTAGCCTCCAGATTGTGAAAGAAGATGAAGCAGCCGGCACAATTATATCCAAGAACCAACTCCTATATTAAACAAATGGTATACCTATAATCTCACTAGTCAGATGGTGATCCTGTATGCCACCCTCTGTAAAGAAAATTTTGTTTGTAGTGACTCAGAATACACGTTTTTGTCTTGTTTTTTTGTTTTTTTCCTTACCTTTCCCTTGATTTGTTGAAAGAGAACTGGATCTCTGGGTTAAACAATGTTAGATGGCCACAGGGCAACTGTCCCTAATTTTAAATTGGATAAATGAGATCTTTATATAATATTAGGCAATGTTTGTTTATTGTTTCGGGATAGTAAAGACACAGATAATGGAGATATGATAAAAAATTGACACTGAGATAGATTTGTGTTTGGTAATGGTGTATAAGATGGTGTATAAGATAAAGTAATTGTTTTTATATTTTATTTGGTTATGATGGATAAAATAAAAAAATATATAAAAAAATTATTTTATCTAAAATATATATTGTTGTCAAATTTATATATTTAAAAAATAATTTGTTTTATTTTATTTTACTTTAGTTTATATTGAGTGTTGAAATTAATAATATTATAATTAACTCTAATTATAAGACCAAAACTAACATAACAGGTTAACTCGGGGTCTGAATTGGTTCAAGTTTAAGAAAAAAAATAGAAGAATGATTGACTCAACTTGATTCGGTAAAGAACCTAAGATAATCCACGATAAAACACAGGTCAAAAACTTGTTAATTTTTTTTTTAAAAAAAACAAATTGGTCAAAACAAAGTTGTTATGATTATTATTTTTTTAAAAAAATGGGTCAGTCGATTTGACTTTTCTAACCCGTGACCTGAACCTTGTCTCAGATTAACTCCCGAGTTGAGTTTTAAAACTATGATAATAACCATTTTTATCTATATGTTAACTCAAGTTAACTCGTGTTGACCTTCTCAACCCGTGACCTAGGCCTTACCCTGGTTGACCCCAAGTCGGGTTTTAAGATTATGATAATAACAACTTTTATCCTTATATTGACCCTCCTAATTTGTAATTATCTTGGATCGGCCTTCGAATCAAGTTTTAAAACTATGATAAAAACCATTTTTATTCTTACGCTGACTCGGTTATATACGGGTCAACCTGAATCGTAACATAAGCCTTGACCAGCGACTTAAGCTTTTTCTTGGATTGACTCCCAAGTTAGGTTTTAAAACTATGATAATAATAGTTTTTATCATTACATGTCTTAGTTGGACAATTCAGAACTAAGCGTTTTTTTATAAGGATATTTTAAGAGTAAAAACTAATAAATATTGTCTATGAAGACATGTCCCTTTTATACCTTATATTTTGAAAGTACAGAAATTCACTTCAAAATTGTCCTATAGACAAATTTATTTTCATGTCCATGTCTCTCTTTCTTCAACCAAACACATTTCTATCTCCATTGTTTTTGTCTCTTTTATCTCGGGACAGTAACTAAGCATTACTTTAATGTTATTTCAACTATCATTTTATGGAAAACATATTGGCATAGAGCAATTGCAAAAGTGGAGTTTCGGAAGTGATTGAGAGTGGTGTCCCTTTTCATGCCTATTTGACAAAAAAGTTGTATTTTCAAAGACAAAACCTCCTACGTGGGTGAATCCATGTCAACTGAGACAATACCTTTTGTAAGGCTTATCATGTGTGGATGTGGGTATGTATCATCAGGATGAACCTTGATTTTATTATATTTAGGTGATTGAAAATTATCATGATTGGATTAAACTGGAAAAAAAATTGAATCAACTTGATGCTCAATCAAAGTCTCTTAAATAAGTTTGGTTATTTAAATAATTTTATAATTCAAACTCACTAAAATTACATTTAAGTGATAAATGATAAATTATGAATGATTAGTTATATAAAAAAAAGTCATTTAATTTATATGTCAATTGTCTTTTTTTTTTTCATGTATAATATTTCCCTTTACAATTTACCATTTGGATTAGTTGATATATGATTTAATTATACCAAAAAAGAGTGTAATCTTAGTGCATAAAAGAAAATACTATAACCCTTAACATGAAAAAAGAAAATCTACATTTGGATAATTAACAAAGCACTATAGTTACATCCATAAAATATTATTATCTAGAGTAGTGTTTTTTTTTTCAGTTTTTTTTTCAATTTCACTCTTAAACAACTCAATTTTTTTTCTTTTTAATTCTATCCTTCAATATTAGGTTGTTTAGAAATTTAGTTTATCCTTCAATACTCATCTCCTAGAAGAGGTTCCTTTTTAAGGATAAAACTCACTACATGACAAAACCTATGTAAGTTAGGACAATACCTCTTAGAAGGATTCCGTGTGTGGATATGGACATGCATCATTATTGATGTTGTTTGTGGAACGTAAGCCATGTTGTGCTACCCAATCCCTTCACTCAAGGGTCTATGATGATGTCATTATCCCACATTGGTTTGGAGAAGGAGGCCTTGTCTTTTATATAGCATAAACATCTCTTCTCTCCTTAAGAGGTGTTTTGGCTGGACAAAGATAAAACCCACAAACGTTGCTCTACCAGCTAAGCTAGAATAATGTTGTTTTTGGGAGATGAGGTTAACCGTTTTTTCTCATAAAAGATGTATTTTCAAGGACAAAAACCATTACGTGGATGAACTCATATCAACTAGGATAATACCTCTTAGAAGCCTACCGTGTACGGATGTGGCCACATATCATCATGGGCGCCATCTATGAGAATTAAATCTATATGTGCCAATTGATGATGTGTGCCCATATCTACACACGGTACCCCCCAAGAGGTAGTATCCTAATTGACATTGGTTTATCCACATCATGGTTTTTATCTTTGAAAAGCCAAGACACCACTTGGGAAAAGAGGAGACCCTCATGCTATATATGAAAGAAAATGTCTTCTAAACAGGATAATAAATGTTCCTCTTAAGATACCCAACATTTAAGGGTACTCCTAAAGTACCTATATGAAATAGACTAGTATGTTTAAAGCTAATGATGACTTCATTGAATACCGTAAGAGTTGAAGTGTTTATTATAATAAAGAGAAATTGTTATATCTAATATCCACCACTAATAAAAAGAGATATGGGTAAACAAAACCAAAGAAAGTATTGTTTATTTCATAAAGACAAAGGATATGATATTGAAGAGTGCTTCACTCTAAAAAAGAAATAGAGGGACTCATAGATAAAGGCTATCTTCAATGGTTCATGAAGTAATAACCAAATTAACAATGAGGAGAACCTAAGGCTCCCTATAGGATTCTCTCTAAAATCAATTTGATTTTAGGAGGAGATTTATGAGGTGGAGATTCCATTGAAAGCAGGAAAGCTTATAGAAAACAGGTGTCATTGTCAAGAGTTAGGAATTCATGGTATAAGCCCATTGTATTCACTCATGAGGATGAAGATGCCCTAATGATCTTTATAATTTTGTTCAACTACAATATGTACAAGATACTAATTGATGATGGAAACGATGTAAACATCCTTTTAGAAGATGCAATGATACAAATGGGTATGGACTCAACCAAGTTAACTTATATAAAGACCTCTTTATAGGAATTAAAGGGGAAAAAGTATTAGTAAAGTGTGTTTTAGACCTTTTAATGATCATTAGAACCTACCAAAGTGTCACACTTTTCAATAGACATTTATGACGATTAAGATGAATCTCTCTTATAATGCTACCATTGGTAACCCTCTCTTTCACTAAATCAATATAATGATCAATAATAGGTATCTGTCTATGAAATTCCCTATATACAAGGGAGTGGCTATTGTGAAGGAAAGCTAATTGATCTCTAGAAGGTGTATAACAATGTGTTTAAAGGGCAATAACACTTTGTGTATGTAACTCATATTACCCATAAAAGAAAAACCCAAGATAAGAACAAAAGCTATAAAAGAATTGAAGAATGTTAGCCTCTATTTAGAAGAAAATACCTCAACCAAGATTGGTTCCACCCTATCTTGAGCAAGAGAAAGCTTTAGTAAAGATCCTCAACAACCAAAAATAAAATTTAAATTTTAAGCCACATACAAGTATGACATCAGCCTAAAGGTGGTTTTTTATTGGTCGAATATTATTCCCTCCTTCATTCATCTTAAAAAGAAGAAGAAGAAGTTTTAGAGGAGAAAGATGATAAGCCATCTTAGAAGAGACATATAAGTTGAGACAAATTAGTTTTATTCGAGAAATAATATATCTAGAATTGCTCACTAATGTTGTTATAATGAAAAAACCACATGGAAAGTGACGAATATATGTCAACTTCACTAACCTCAATAAGATGTGTCATAAAGATAACTTTCTATTATCATAGATAAACTAATTGGTAGATATCATGGCTAGTTTTGAGTATCCGAGTTCTCTATATACTAATTTAGGATATCATTA
>Ga0325403_1007594_pt1 | contig 10370 bp, 5 predicted proteins | sample PopdelMetagenome_19_FD_205665 | JGI IMG/M metagenome (GOLD analysis project Ga0325403, IMG submission 205665) | Populus deltoides microbial communities from Bellville, Georgia, United States - Xylem-PdKOR-R4 | ecosystem: Host-associated > Plants > Phyllosphere > Stem > Wood/Secondary xylem...
GGTACAACAGTAACTACTCGCAGTATAACTAGTTTAGATTTGCAGGAGAGCGCCATGTTATAATATGTATTAATGTTTTAGATAAGCTAAAATTGAAATATTTTTAGTGCTTTTTGGCTTTTTTTATGTTAGCTTAGCCTTGGCGGCTTTTGGTTGGTAAGGTTTTTATAAAGTTCTTTCTATAGAAGGGATTTGCTAGTGTTAACATGAGCGAGTGTGCTTTGGTTTTATTGGGGTGGTATCGGTAATGGATTGAGCAAGGCCTGTAATTAATGTTTAGGTAGAGGTGAGATGGGCTAAGCATAGAGAGTCGGCATATGAGATGAAGATATAGGTTAAATGGATACAAGGTGCTAAAATATCGTTGTGGTCAAGAATGTCTAATCGGGTCATGGGGTCATTAAATCATCTCAGAATTTACTCCTGCGCTTCTTTTAATCGTCTCTTAGTTCGAAGTAGTAGTTGTACTCATGTCTTGTTGAATCCCCGATCAAATGCTGGTCATGATTCTGTTTAATATTAGAAAGTCATGTCTGCGTAATGATGTGTGTTGTTGTTACCCTTGATATCAGGGTGAAATGTATGATGTGTTTTGGCTTTCAAATTCCTCAAATCTTCCCCTGTATCTTCATCCTATCGAGATTCCTAAGCTAGAGGATTTATTATCATTACTAATACGAAGCTTGGTTATCAAACCTTTGTTCTTGATGGTTTGATCTGGAAAACTTGTTATTGAACTCTTTTTTGATGGGTTGACTTGAGAAAATTGTGCGTAAGAGTCGGGCTAATGATTATTATGTTTTGATGAAAATCTTTGATTTGGAACCAATTATTTTTTAGCGCACAAATTATTTGAATGGCTATGCGTTGATTAAAATGATTATTTGCTAGTAGATCAGGTTCACATCTAATGACTTGGAGGCCTGCCATTAAACTAAGATTGAGGTGGTGTATTTTAAATAATTGTTTTACTAAAAAATATATTAAAATAATTGTTTTACTAAAAAATACATCAAAATGTTTTAAAAATATAAAAAATAATAATTTTACTAAAGAATTAGAGGGAATACATCAAAATGTCTTTAGCGAAGTGTTGAGTAGCATGCTTGACAAAGACAGACTAGATACGATGCCTTTTCATTTCGAAGTTATTTTCGGTGTCTGCTTAGATATATTATCTTTTGAAAAGATCAAAACAAGATTTTTTTTTTAAAAAAATCAGTGGCAGGTCATCTTAGTTTTTTTTCTTGGTTAGGTTAATTTCTTTTCTATTTTTTTAAAAACCTAAACGCTTGTTATTGATCTATTAATTTTATTAATATGATTTAATTTTATTAATTTGATTTGAGGACTATTTTTTTTAAATACTAAACTCTTGTTATTGATCCAAGACTTTTTATTTTTAATGTAGTATGAAATAAATTTGGATTGTAAAAATGGATTATAAAACTGGAAGGAATTTTTTTTCATATATAATTTAAATATTTTAAAATATATGGTTTCAATAAAAATTTATATATAATTTAACCATCTTAAAATATACGATTTAAATAAAATTTACAACTTTTCATTAATTAAGAATTAATAAGTTTAAAATAAATAATTTATTGGTATCTTATATAAACTGAAATCAACTTTATTTTCTTTATTTTTCTTATTATTTCTTAGATATTTATCATTATCATATCAAGAGGATTATCATTATTATTATTATTATTATTATTATTATTATTATGAATATAAGTAATCTAATCAATAGATAATGGCAAAGTATTCATTATCTTTGGGTAAAAACCCAAAAATATTCAAGTCCGTAACAAACTTAATTTTGATAATGTTCGGCAAAGTCATTATCTTTGGCTAAGATATAATCTACCTTCAATCTAAAACCATGCCTGTCCTCCCATCTCTTTTGAAACCATTTTTTTTTCTCTTTGCTCTTTTTTTTTTAACCCTACCCTACCAATTCTAAATTTTTAATATCGATAGGTTTTTTTACTGTCACGACCGCAGATTTTTCTGGTTTGTATGATTCAGCATATTAATTTTTATATTTTAAAAATATATTTTTAAAATTCTAGATTATTTTATTTTTTTCTTTAATTTTTTTTATTTTAGATCATTTTAATATGATATATAAAAATAAATTTTAAAAATAAAAAAAAATTATTATTTATATGTATAATTGAGCACGTAAACTGCATTTAAATTGATTGATGGAATAACTTGATTATTAATTGTTATAGTATAAGAATAATAAAATCATAATGAATGATGCTTTTTAAAATATGTTTTTATTTAAAAATATATTAAAATAATTTATATATATATATATTATATTAATATATTAAAATTATATTAAAATATTTTTTGATGTTAAAAACAATTTTTTTTTAAATCTAGAAACACAAACAAAAACTATACCAAATACCTATTAATGCAAGATTGATTCCGACAACTTTACTTGGCAACATTATGCTGTGAGTATAGTCTTTAAGGTACAATAAAGGTTATGCTGATGTGAACTGTGGAGGGCTGGAGCCTGGAGTATATGATTTTTGTTGAAATTGCAAAAATGGTTCTAAACTCATGATTTCTTCCGATTTTAATTTGATTTTATCAATTTTCGAGTTTTTAAAGCGATTTTACATGTTAAACATATATTGACTTGTAAAATCATATAATTTTACGAGTCAACTCGTGATTTTAACAACTATATATTGATCTATTAATTTGATTGAGGAGTGGTGACCTAATTTGGTAGTTGACTAGGGATATTAAGGATGGACTTGGTGGTCGACTAGGGATAATGAGGTTTGAGTTGGGGGTGATCAATCGAGTTTTTCTTAGTCAATACAAAAATAAAAATAGTTATTATTATAGTTTTAAAATCTGATTTGGGGATTGACTCGAGACAAGGTTTGAGTTATTGTAAAGATGAAAGTGGTTGTTATTATTATAGTTTAAAACTTGAATTAAAAGTCAATCCGATCAATTTAGGGTAAGGATCAAGTCATAGAACATAAGGGATAACCTGGAGTAATGTAAGAATAAAAATGCAACCTTATTTTGACTAATTGTTTTTAAAAAAATGTCAGGTTTTTTACTTGGTTTGATCGGGTCACAGGTATACTTGAATTGTTTTACTGGTCAGGTTTGATAAATTTTTTCTTTATTTTTTTTAAAACCTGAATTGGTCTAAGTCTTGAATTTGTCATGTCTTAAATTGACATGTGAGGTTAGTCTAAGTTTTCTAAGTTTTAGAAGAAGAGTTCTAAGTTTTAGAAGTAGAGATATTATAATATTATTAATTTCAACAACAATATAAATTAAAATAAAAAAATAATATATATTTTTTAAATATGTAAGTTTGATAGTAATATGTATTAAATTAAAATGAAAAAATAATATATTTCAACACTTAAGTGTTATTGTTATTTTAATATATTGTTTTGTCTTGTTCAATGTTTACCAAACATAAATTAATACAATTTGTCCTGCACACTAGAGAAAAAAAGAAAAGACAAGACAAAACAATTATTTATCCAATTTAGTCATATGTAATCTAATCAGTACTATCCAGCATATCAAACACTACCTCATAGTTTTAACTTTATCTAGAAAGAACTTTCTAACTAATTTGTATTAACAAAAGCTAAAATTAATAGGGAAACTAATAGGGAAATTACTATAGTTGTAGATTTATTGACAATGTTTGTTGGAGCAATGTAATTATGTCTTTATCCCTAAAAAAAAAAACCTATAATTAGCTATTGAAGGTATTAATATCTTTTCATGAGGTGCAATAGTAATATTTCAAATTGATTTCGGCGATGAAAAGATTGCAAAAGCCCTTTAAAGCAAAAATTTCAATACTGACATCAAGGGGCAATTTAGTACTTTTAAAATGACTTTTTCATTATTATCATGTAGGATGAGGTAAAATTATATATTTGGAAAAAAATGAAAAATAATACAAAAATCAATAGTACTATGAAATAACTAAAATATCCGTAAAACTTAAAAAAATTAAATTTGATCTCAAGAGGCTTTTTCAATATTAAAAGCACTTACTGCTTCTACTACTATAAAAATCTTTAAATAAACATGCTATACGGAGGCCTTTAAATATTACCAATGATAAAATACTATAAAAGTCTTTGAATAAACATGTTATACAGAGGCTTTTAAATATCACCAATGACAAAATATGATGAATAAAGAGTTTGATGCCTTACTATGAAATGGTACATGGATTTGCAAATCACTAAAACCTAACATTAATATTGTAGGTAGTAAATAGGTATCAAGATTAAAAAGGAATGCAAATGGTGAAATTACAAGCTACAAAGCACAACTGGTGGTTAAAGGATATCGTTAGCAATATGGTGTGGATTTCAATGAGACTTTCAACCTTACAGTCAAACCAACAACAATTTGTATTGTTCTTTCACTTGTTATAACTTACAACTGGTATATACAAATGCATTCCTTCATAGAACCTTACAAAAAGAAGTCTGTGATTCAACCTCCCGAGTTTTAACATCCTCAATATCTAAAATCATCTCTCTTTTAAAGGAGTCTCTCTATGGGTTATGATAAACACCTCATGCCTGATTTTCTTACCTCGCATAAAAACTCAAAGCTCTCGGATTTTATGATAGAAAGGTTGATAGATCTCTCTATATTTATCACACCCCTTTTTTCATTCTATAAATTCTCATATATGTTAATGATATAATCATTACAAGACCAAGTTTAGTTGTTAGTGATCAATTAACACATAAGATAAATTTAGATTTTGCAGTGAAACATCTCGGGCCTCTAGGATTTTTCTTGGGTGTTGACGTCGTGTCTTATATTGGTATTTTATTGTTGACAGAAGGACACTATATTGTTAATATTCTTAAACAAAGTTATACGGATAAAGCCAAGCCTTGCTCAACTCCAATGGCTACCATAACCTCTCTCGTAGTAGAAGATGTAAATTTTTTTTAAAGACCCTCCATTATATTGCTGTATTGTTGAAGGGCTACAATATCTTTTCTTCACTAGACATGATCTCACATTTGTTATACCCAAGGTGAGAAAATTTATGCACAAGCCAATTGTTCCTATTGATTGTTAATTAAATAAATTTAAATTATCTTATATTTTCTATTTTAGATTGATTATATATTAGCAAAAGTCTAGAGTTTTCTCTTCATGGTTTTTCGAATGCTGATTGGGAGGGAGATCGTGATGATATAAAATTTATAGGCTCATATTGTGTAAGACTTAATAGTTGAAAATACTACAGACTAAATTACATATTAATACATCTTCCACATCAATTTTATGGTGTGACAACATAGATGCAACCTATTTGTGTTCTAATATGCTGTATCATGCATGCACAAAACATATAAAAATTGACTTTTATTTTGTATAAGATTGGGTGATGAACAAACTATCTTCAAGTTAAACTTGTTTAAAAAAAAGATTAATTTGTAGATTTGTTTACCAAGCTGTTGAGTGCTACAAGGTTTTATCTTTTGAAGACCAACCTTAAGGTACACTACTACACTACTTTCCCTTATGATTATAAAGGTGTGTTGAAAACCAAGATCAAGACACAATTGTTAGAGACCAAGTCAACGAGGATACGATGGAAGAGGATCATATTTGAGCTTAGAAAGTTATCGTGATTGTAGTATATTTAAATGTAATCTTAAATTTGAATTCTTGTTACACTCATACTATATATGTCTTGTAATACTCATGTAAAATACTATGAAAATAAGAAAGACTTCTTTTACGTCTAGAATTCTGAAACCTTAGAGTTAAGAAATGAAATTAGACAAGGATATATTAAAAATTTTAGAACTAATTGATTGATTTATTAATGAATATAATTTTTTATATATAAAAATTTGATTAGAAATATGAAGAATACATAATTAAATTGCTTTTAATTACAATTATCACGTGACAAGGATGTTTAAGATGACCAATTATTTAATGCTAAATAATTCTTAAAAATATTTTGAATATTAAATTATTTCTTCAACTCATTGTAGGTCAGATTGACATATTAATTAATTCATAACAAAAGTGATGATAATTTATGTTGGAAACTAATAACAAAAGTGATGATAATTTATGTTGGAAACTAATTTCAATTGTATAAAAAGCATGTGCTATGAAAGTCAATAAGAATTAATGTACTAATCACATGGTTAGGGATTAAAATCTGGGACATTGTGAGTTGGAGGCTTGGAGTATTAAACATTGTGACTTTTTTTTGGCTAAGTCCCGAGTTGGTGACTGATATGTAAAATAAGTTTCTTATCAGAACAAAGGATTCTCGATTGCTTAAGTTAACAAATGTATGGGAAATGCGTGTGAAAAACAAAATGTGTGAGAAGATAGTGTTTGTGTTGAGCAAAGAGAGTAATATACAGTGTCAAGTATGCTTGAGTGAATCTATCTTCTTTACTTGGTAAAATATGATATTTATAGATATCAAAAGTCACATAAGCTTGCTTAGTAGAGAGAAAAAATAACGGGGAATATCTCATTTCTTAGAAAATGAGTCATTGGTTGATGTGTTAACTTGTCATTGGTTAATAAGATGCTTAAGAGTAAATTATTGTTGGGAAGGGTGGTTTATGTTAGGAAAGTTGGTGCAAAGTTGCTAAATAATTTTTTTTAGATGTATTATTAGAGAGAAAGATTGTTAAAAACCAATTGATGGTTGTATATAGTTGATGGAGTTTTTTTTCCAAAAATCTTCTCCATTCCTTCCTAGCTTTACATAGAATTTATTTTGTTTCCAAAACTAACTTGGAAATCTAACTTTTATAGACGGATTTTTAGAATCTCAATTGATTTTTTGGGCCAAATTTTCTTAATATTGCAATTGTGATGGAGCCGAGTTTTTTTTAATTAATATGTGGAACAAAAAAAAGTCACAAATTGAATCTGTTAATTATTTCTCTGTAAAAAAATTGTTAGTCATTTCTTTTTAGAAAATATATTTTTTCCTAATCGTAATAGGAAATATTATACTTTTCATAAATAGAAGATTTTTGGTTTCCGATTTCGTAGTCTGCAACAGCAACCAATTAAAGAATATGAAATACATGCATATATAGGAAAGAAAAGTTAATTAATTCTTTAAGTATATATGACATTTAATTAGTATAATTAAAAATGCATTAATTTTATACATAGTTTGCCTACTGCTTACTAAAGATTCATAAATACTGGAATAAAGAAGATGCTATCTATCACATTAATGCTTAATGCTAGAATACCCGAGTCCCTTTATTAGAAAGATAGATGATGGTAAGAACTGCTTAATTCATGGTGATCTCCCTTCCATGTTCTTGCAACAACGCCGCCGCCGCCGCCGCAGCAGAAGCTACTGTTATTTTTGTCATTACTGTTCACAATTGTAGTTTTTGAATGCAGGATGTTTATTTCAGCTTTTTCATCCTCTGCATTGCCGCGTCTAGTTTTGGCATTGGACATGGCCAAAAAGTTTTTAATGTGGTTGATTTTGGTGCCATAGGAGACGGCCAGATTGATGATACCAATGTATATACTTTAGCTCTTCTTACATGCATACATGCTTTCGTAATGTTGATTGGTTAACAATCCATTGCCATTTGTTTTTCAAGTAATGTTTGGTTGTTGTTTTGTCCTCCCCGTATCTCTTCTTCCTGTCATGGAAGACGGATTAATCAAGGGGATTTCTCAAGTATGTCATTATTGTCACTTAACTATCGATTATGTGCACGCTCAGGCCTTTTTATCTGCTAACTATCGATTATGTGCATGTTCAGGCCTTTTTATCTGCATGGCAAGCTTTGTGTGGAGATGATGTAGCTCAGGGTACACCTTCCCTTCAGATACCTGAAGGGAAAACATTTTTACTGCAGCCTGTGAAATTCCAGGGTCCTTGCAAGTCTGTCTTTGTTCATGTCCAGGTAAAAATATTTCAGGTCACACACTGCCTGTGAAATTGACCTTGACCATGAACCTGCAATCTGGATTTAAGTTTTTGTCTTGTCAACTCTTAAGAGTACAGGTTCAAGGGAAAATCATCGCTCCCAACACCATTGAGGAATGGAATAACTGTCAAGCAGATTACTGGATAGGCTTTGTAGGCGTAGCCAATCTCAATATGTATGGATCAGGACTAATTGATGGCCAGGGTTCGGTTTGGTGGATGCGTGCTATGCAAGCCAGCAGCTTAAATGTCATAATCTATACTTACTGCTAAATGCACTCACTTTCCTGAATTCTTTCTCAGTTTATTGTAATGTTCATCAGATAGAAATTTATATCAACTCATTGTTCTGTTAATCTTCAGGCCCGTAAGATAGCCTGCAACCCTCCCAGTATAGTAAGTATACCTCTTCCTATTGAAGCTTTCTTTGCTGGGAATCAACTCTTCAATATTTGAAAAGTTGAACATATTTGTTTTCGGATTTGTTACACCGTCGAGGTTCATTTTCTGTCAAATTACTGAAAAAGCAATCGAGAACGTTGCAGGCTCTGAACTTCGAGAAATGTGATGATCTTCAGCTTAGTGGTCTAACTCATGTTGACAGCCCAAAAGGCCATATAGGAATCACTGATTGCAATGGTGTCCTTATCTCCAATCTTAATATCGCTGCACCTGAAAACAGCCCCAACACGGATGGAATCGACATGGCTAGATCGACCAACGTTCATATTCAAGATTCTATGATAGCAACTGGTGATTTTGATTTGGAGAAACTTATGCCTCTTAATTACCTCCTCATTTCTGATGCATTTGGCTGATAGCTATTTATGCATTTGCATATGTAGGTGATGACTGTGTTGCTATCAACGGTGGCTGCTCTTATATCAACATCACCAACATTGCCTGTGGACCAGGCCATGGCATTAGGTTTGTGGAAAACCTTCCTTTTGATTTGCACTTGCCATCCTAGTTAAAACCTCTCTTTCCTCCACAACACTTTACAGAATAAAAATCTGGCTACCACAGGCACGACGGTTCAAACGTGAAAATTGTGCCTGACTGATAATTTGCTATTTGACAGCGTAGGAAGTTTAGGAAAGGATGGACAGTATGATACAGTGGAAGAGGTGCATGTTCGGAACTGTAGCTTCACCGGGACTCAAAACGCGGCAAGAATCAAGACATGGCAGGTAGGTTACAAAGTGATACTGGACACATTAATGAATGAGATATGAAAGTTATCTGATTACTTTTCTTTTGTTCAGGGAGGATCCGGGTATGCAAGGAAGATTTCCTATGAGCAAATCACGCTTGTAGCATCTAAAAATCCTATCATAATTGATCAGTATTACTGCGATGGTGTCAATAATTGCAGAAACTCGGTAAAGCCAAACACTAAATGGCCATTACATCTAATTATCTCATAATCTTGAATGAAAATATAACAGATGGATGATTTCTGATTTCTGATGCAGTCGACAGCACTGCAAGTGAGCGACGTGACATACAGTGGCTTCCAAGGAACATCTGTAGATGAAGAAGCAATCAGATTGGACTGCAGTGACGGAGGTTGTATCAACATTGTAATGGACAATATCAACATAACCTCATTGGATCCAGGAAAAACTACTTATGCCTACTGCGAACACACTAGTGGAACATCTTGGTTTACTGCACCGAATGTGCCCTGCCTATCAGTATCAGGATACTGACTGGAGAGCTTAACTGTTTTTCTTTAGGGATTTTTACTGCACACACCACAGACCATTGCAGTCTGGCGATCCAATTAGACATCTTGTGCCAAGCTATTTCTTGTAGGTGCCTGATGGCTGCGTATGTTGACCTTTTCTGATACATTCTCCTCTTGGCATTGTTAGCCCTCCTTCCTTTTTACTTTCATCCACTTCTGTTGTCTGATATCTCTCAGGTTTTGGTCACCTCAAGGTTTTTCTACAAGGAATTTGGAGGGTTTTTTTTTGTTTTTTGGTCGTGCTTCAAATGAATGAATCAGTAATTTGCTAAGAATGTAATCTTGGACTTGATTTTTGCAATTTCAACAACTTAATTATAGGATGCCTCTTTTATTAATTTATTAGTTGTTATGGTATGTGCTTTGGATGAAATTAGCGTTGTTTTCTTCAATTTCTGTAAATAAAGTATTAGTTTAAAAGACTATTTAATAATATTTTTCAAGTTTTGATGAATAATATAATTTGTTTCTAATTAATTTTTAAAGCAATGGTCAACAAAGCATTTGTGTGATAATTCCACCAAATAAAGATTTCTATATCATTTAGGTAGTGTTTTCTTACCTTTTCATAATAATAGGGATGGAAAGAATGAAAACAAAAATGTGTTTAGTTGAAGATATAAA
>Ga0325403_1007598_pt1 | contig 10367 bp, 5 predicted proteins | sample PopdelMetagenome_19_FD_205665 | JGI IMG/M metagenome (GOLD analysis project Ga0325403, IMG submission 205665) | Populus deltoides microbial communities from Bellville, Georgia, United States - Xylem-PdKOR-R4 | ecosystem: Host-associated > Plants > Phyllosphere > Stem > Wood/Secondary xylem...
ATATATATATATATATATTAGATAATCAATATCCATCATATTTATGGCATTGTAAATTAGATCATATTAATGAAACAAGAATCACTAAGTTACATAAAAAAAGATATTTTGATTTTTTTTAATTATGAATCGTATGAAACTTGTGAAGCAAGGTTGTTAAAATCATGACTTGACTCGTAAAATCATACGATTTTACGAGTTAATATATGCATAACGTGCTGAATTGCCTTAAAAACTTGAAAATTGATAACATCGGGTCAAAATCGGGTAAAATCAGATAAAATCACCAAAAATCGCGATTTTAATACCTATTTTACGATTTCAACATAGGAAGAAATTTTAGGCCACTTTTTGTTTTTGATATCAAGATCTGCTTATAGCAGTTCAATGTTGAAAATTGTACTCGTATATGCTGACATGTCAATAACTACGTACTGCTGTCCATTCAGGATATTATAATGGAAAAAAAGTAGTCTCTTCCTCTATATTGATTAGGGGTTGACCTATAGGTGATTAAAATGCAATCAAGAATTTCATGCTTATTTTTTTTCTTTTAATATTCCACATCCTATTAATTTCTTTTAACTGGTTGATAAATAAACAAATAACAAATGGATCTTATCAATAACTATTTTTCATTTTAGTTGGTTTCTAGGTTATCTCTTTGATCAAATTGTCATAAAGAGTGAACTCCTTCCTTGACATCTTCAAGGACATATATAGAAAAAAAAAGGCCCAAAATAAAACGTGTGTTTTCTTCCTTATTTTTTTGTTACAACTGCAATTAATTTCTTTTTCATTATGCTCTCTGTTTATTTTATGCTTGAACTATGTATGAATTTTTATTTGAACCATGTATTTTAACGTGCTTGAACTATGTATGAATTTTTATTTGAACCATGTATTTTAAGGTGCTTGAACTATATATATAAAAAAATTCCTTACGATTTTACGATTCTACGATCTGTTTTTACAATCCGAGTTTATTTTGCATTTTTCATATCGTGTCAAAAATGTGTTTTTGACAACCTTGTTGTAAAGCTTGTTTATTGGGTAAGATGACCAAAACACCCTTTACAAGAAAGAGTGGACATACAAGTGTGGATATCATCACACTTATTGATGATCATTCTAGATATGGTTATGTATATTTGATATATAAAAAAAGTCTAAATCAATTGAAAGGTTCAAAGAATTCAGAAGTGAAGTTGAAAAACAAACTGGAAAAAATATTATAATACTTTGATCTAATTGTAGTGGTGAATACTCGAGCTAAGATTTTTAAGATTGTCTAAAAAAGAATAGAATTCTCTCATAATAAGCACCTCCTAGAACACCACAGCATAATGGACTTTCTTAAAAGAGAAATCGCACCTTATTAGATATAATATGACCTATAATAAGCTATGCAAACCTTCCATATTTTTTGCTGGAGCTATGCGTGACACGATCAAATAATTAATGTTTTTTTTTATAATGTAAGAGTGTCAAAGTAATAACTAACCTAATAAGATCAGGATTGATCCATATGGAGGTTAAGGATACAAAACCACAAATAATAATAATTATAAAAAAAAAGAGTAAAAAAAAAAAGATGTGATAATAATGTAAAGACCTAACAGAAATAAAACAATTGCCAAGGTAAAAGGATCCACTAATAATATTTCGAATAAATATAATCTAAACTCTTTTTATTACTCAACCAGAAACCACACACAAAGAAAGTTCTAATCGGATGATTTATCATTAATAGCTCATTTTAATTATCTTATTCGAGTAATGCCAACACTTGTCAATATTGTCAAGTATTCATAGTGTTTACTTATATCAACAACAAATCAAGACCCTTTCATAGATGAGGTGCTGGTTCTTCATGCGTTATGCTATGAAAGAATCAAGTATTTTTTGTGTCAATGATTGTACACCATGAATCAAGAATCACCACTTAACAAGGACGTATTAATATTGATTAAAATAACAATTACAACACATGTTAATAACAAACTTTCTTGAATTTTAACATTAAAGTCCGTGTTGAGTTTGTACTATACTTATTCTTACACCATTAGTGTAACCTTTTCACCTTGGCAAAAATAAACTTAACTAAACATAATTAAAAGAAAAACATAAATAAAAAAGATAAGAACATATCTATGATATAAAGTAACTAAGTATAATAAAGAAAATGATAACCATAAACAAGATATTAATGATAATATAACATGAAATAAAATTTGAATATTACAAAAATTCAAAGAAAGAAAGCAATAATATGGATCTTGGTATGAAAACCAAGATGTCTAAATAAATGGCAAATGCCTCATTTTATAGACTAAAATTTAGAACTATTGATATAGTGACGAATTAATTTGATGGTTAACTAATTTGGTGGCTAATTATTGATTTGGTGGATGGATAAAATATCATTGATAACATCATAATTTGAATAGGTATTGTCTCAACTTTCCAACAAAAAAATGGGCTTATTTAAATTTCTATAATTCTAGATATGGGTTGAACATCGAACAATGCCCAGGTTATAGGACAAATTCAGACTTTTTTTGTTGCTAAGTTTTGAACTAAAAAACAATAGTATTGAGTCTTGGGCTCTTCATGAATGTTTTAGACTTATATCTTAGTTTTCCATCAAGATAAACCACACCTCAATCCGATGTCGATAACTCTAGTTATAACATAAAAACCTAATAATTTTCCAGTTTGAATAGAACCAACCCAACTAGGATCTCTTCAATAAGATTAGCCCTCTCTTTGTCTCTTTATATAAACCCTAATTTTAATAATTAAACACATCAATCAGTTTTTTGAATTATGAGATATGTCTATTTTGTAAATATGCATTAAAAATTAAGCATTTACTATAAATTAAAGATATTTTATATTATTATACTTGTTACTATAAAATATGCTTAAGTTAAGGAATCTAATATTACTTTAATTGCAATATGATGATATAAAACCTTAACAAAAAAGCACTATTAAGTACTTATCAATACTATGCAAACTACTGCTTACCTCTTAAATAGAGTTCCAATAAAATATGTTGATAAGATTTCATATGAGATATGGTAAGGTAGAAAACCAAACTTATCATATTTAAAGATTTATAGATGTGATGCATATATGAAATGAATTGTATCTGGAATGTTAGATAAATATAAGTTTATTGGATATCTAAAAGAAAATAATGGATATTATTTCTTCCAAATTGTTGAGCAAAATGTATTGTCTCAAAACATGTTACATTTGTAAAGAAAAAATCTGTTCTTGAAAGAAATAGTGGGAGGAAAATAGAACTTTAAAAAGTTCAAGAACCACAAACTAATATCCAATCGAAACCCAAGTCTGAGGTTATAACATTGGATATTCAACTTGAAGCTCAAGAAACACAAGAACTCTGTTGATTTGGTAAGACACGTGATGTGCTATTGAGATATGGACTTTTGAAGGAAGTTGAAAATGATGAGTTGCTCATATTTAATGAACCTACCAACTATATAGAATCAATATCTAATATTGATTCTTAGAACTAGCTTAAAGCCATGAAATACAAGATGAATTTCATGTATACCAACTAGGTATGGACCTTGGTTGATTTACTTGAAAGGATAAACCTATTGGATATAAATGAATCTTGAAGAGAAAGACTAATATAGATGGTAATGTATAAATGTAAAATACTAGACTAGTTGTCAAAAGTTATAGACAAACACAATGGGTTAACTTTGATGAAACCTTCTAGCTATTTGCTATGTTAAAATCCATAAGGATTTTACTTGTTATAGTTGTATACCATGGTTATGATATTTGTCAAATGGATGTTAAAATTGCATTCCAGAATGAGAATCTTCATAAAGATGTGTATATGACACAACTTTAAGGTTTAGAATCCGAGATTTTTTCCAATAAAATATGCAAGTTATAAAAAAAATCCATTAATGGACTTAAACAAGCTTTAAGAATGTTATAACCTAATTTTGGGTCCTTTAAAATTCTTTTATGTAAGAAATATTTTCTCATTTTGAAAATTAAAAAACTTAAAAAAATAAAAAAATATTTTAGGGTCACAAATGGACAAATAATTTAAAGGTGGAAAAAATGGGTTAAAAAGGACTTAATCACATAAATTAAAAGTTGAAGGACTAAATTAGACCAAATGACAAAGGTTGGGAACTCAATTACAATGACAGAGGGCTTAATTGAATAAAACAATGACCAAATTAAAGAAAGATATTAAAAATTGGGCAAAGATGTAAAATAATTAAGTTTCAGGACTTGATTGAATTTTTAATAAGCCTAATTGATTTAATTAAAGACTTAATCGAAAGTGAAATTAAATTTGAAAGTCAATTTAGCTAGAATTGAAAGAATTAATTAAGTTTAAAGACTTAATTAAACCTTTAATGGGTTTAATTGACTTAACTAAAGACTTAATTGAAGGAAAATTACGTTTGAAAGCTTAATTTAGATCAAATTTCAAGAACTGGAAGTTCTAAGGACCAATTTTGAATTTTAATAAGTTAATTAGTCAAGCAAGAGTATAATTATGAATAAAATAAAGTCTAAAAACCAATTAGAGGCTTAATTAAAGAAATTCAAAACCAAGAACTAAGATGTAAAAGGCAAGCACATTTAAGGACCAAAATTGATTGAATCAGGAGTCAAATTGAAAATTTAATGATCAATTAAGGACTACATTGTATAATATGAAAACCAAGGACCAATTTATAAAAGCATATTAATCACATGATTCCAATTAACATTGTTAGTGGTGTCATTGTATGAATGGAAGAGTTTTTAGGTTAATTGAGGGTGCAGGTGCAAAAATTCAACGTCTAGGGACTATAATGAAAATTCATAAAAACCTAATTGAAACCCTAATTTTGAAAGATTTAAAATAGGCGACATGTATTTTAGGCTTCAATGAAGGAAGAGATAATGCATCATTCAACCACTATTCTTCTTTTTCATCAGTCGAGAAGGTTGATTGTGGAGCCACCTTTAAACGAATGAATGTAACGTCTTCGACCACCTCAATACCTTTAATTGGTACTAAATGTATGAGAAACACTTTATTTACAAGGATCAGCCATCCTCATCTAATATCATATTTGTCTCAAGGAACTCGCCAATATCTTGTCCCTAGGCAGCCTCTACTACCCTGACAAACTCAAAATGATCGAGTGCTAATTTTTTAATTAATGAATATGGGGTTCTAGATTTTAAAATTGAGCTTGGTTTGTTCATAGTGATAAATATGCATCTCCTCTACATGTTTTAAGTCCTCTGATGGAACTTTTATATCCTAATCTCCATGATTAATTCATCAAAGTACCCTATCTAATCAGTCTTACTAAAAAAAGGTCACCCACCAAAGAGCCAACTTTGAGGCTGTTTTCTTTCAGTATGATTCATTGCACAAAAGACAAAAGAAAAGCATACACCATAGCTTTCAGGGAAGATTGTAGAAGAGAGAGGGAGAGAGAATCTTCCATAACAACCTACCTTTGGAAAACCACCATTGAAATTATAGGTGGTTTTATAACTTCCTAATTTTGCTTCTGCCTATAAAAGGGGGGGGGTTGAAAGAAAAAAGTGAGGAAAAGAAAGAAATAAAAACAATAAGCAAAAGTGAGGAGAAAATAAAAGAAAGGAAGAAAAAAAGAAAAGCAAAGGAATAAAGGCTGAAAGGAGCTGGAAACAAGAAGAAAATAAGCAAGAACATCTAGAAAAAAGATTGTATTTTGATCGAAAGGTATACCATTTACCCTTGATGAGATGACATAGCTTAATGGGCACATTCCTGCTTAATTCATTTTAAATGTTTACTTAAATGCTTAATGTTTATCCAACATAATTAGTTGTTGGTTTAATTTTACATGGTCTAGCTCCATGTGCCTATGATTTGATGCAACTTGATCTCTAGTTTTGATTTGATTTATAGGTTCTTGTGATGTTCTTATTGTTCTTGATAATATTCAACTAGAAATCACCATTTGATCTTTGAAAATTCTATTTTTGATTATGGGTCGTGTTTTTGGGTCATGTGCTAGGCTGGGAAGCCCAATCTATATGATTGGGTTGAGCCTTTAAGGCCTAAGACTGTGTTTGACAAAGCCATGATTTGTTAAAGAGAGAAACACATTTTTGGGTCTTTAAAGCTCATTTGGCAAACATGCCCTTCAAGTAATTTTTAAACTTGTGTTTTTAAGTTGAAGCTTTTCTGACAAATATGCGTTAACACATTTATTCAAAGTCTTATTTTTTTTTTGCAAAACACGCCTTAGTTTAATTTTTATATTTTTGGAGGATCATTTTGCAATTAATTTTAGGTTTTTATACCTTTTTTACCCTTTTATATTTAATATTTGAGATTATAAACTTATACGTAAGACATTTGTTTTGTATTAAATAAATCAGTTTTTTAAAAATTGAAAAACAACAAAAATCCTTTTTTAAGGAAAAAATTAGATTTATGTTTTAAATTGCATATGGCAAAAGTCTAAGATAATTTTCATGCATATTTTCTTATAAAATAAAAAATATTTTCTTTATTTTTAAGAAAAAATCAATTAATGAATTTTATAACTAGTTTGTAAATATTCAAAAGAATTTGGTCTAAATTTAAAAAACTTCAAGAAAAATCAATTTTTTTATTTTTAATATCAGGATTTACTAACTTACACGTAAGTCATGTTTCCAATATTAAAAAGGAAAATTAAGCCCATAATAAATAAAATAATCCCCCTCCCCTCTCTCATTTGGTTTACTTTTATTATTTAGGAATTACAAAATTATATATAAGACGTATTCCTAGTATTAAATAAAAACAAAAATATAAAATATAATAAAATATAGTTTGGTTTTAGAATTGCTAGATTTGACCCATAAAGCCTTGGTTCGCCCTGCTGAAGTTGATTTGTTTTAACCAATAGATAGATTAATAGTTTTAAAAAAATGCAATAGAGCCTTAATAATAATCAGACAAATAAACAATGCAATTTACTTTAAATAGGGTGTATTAGAAGTGATATTCTTCCCTATACACAACCAATCCCTTATTCAGACCCTGTATACCAGTTAGGATTCCTAGTGACCAAAACACTAGGTGGCGACTCCAAACCTTTAAACCATAAAAGAATAAGAATCTCTTATTCTTTCCACAACCAAATCTGATCCAAAAGGATGATCATCGTGACGTACACATACAAAAAATAAGTTGGAATATCTTTTTTGATGAGATAATAAAAAAGTTTGATTTTATAAAAAATATGCATGGTCCTTGTATTTATAAAAAGGTTGGTGGGAGTAGAGTTATTTTTTGAATATTATATGTAGACGACATATTATTGATAGAAAATGACATTCATTTACTCCGATTAGTATATATTTGGTTGTCCAAGAATTTCTTCGTAAAGGATATTAGAGAAGCAACCTATATATTAGGAAAAAAAGATCTATAAATATAGGTCTACAAGGTTGTTTGGATTGTTCCAATCCATATAGACAAGATATTAAAACAATTTAGCATGAAAAAATCTAAGAGAAGATACTTGCCTATTTCATAAGGAATGCATCTCTTTAAGGAAATATGCCCTAAGACACAAATTGAGAGATAGGATAGAAATGATAACCTATGTTTTAGCAATAAGATCCACCATATATGCGATGTTATATACAAGACTATATGTATCTTATACTTTGAGTATATCGAGTAGATACCGATCTAATATAAGTAAGGGTCATTGGAAGATAATTAAAAACATTATAAAGTACTTAAGAAAAACTAAGAATATCTTTCTAGTCCATAAAGGACATGAACTAGTAGTTTATGGTTATTTAGATACTAGTTTCCAATTAGATATTGATGATAATAAATCTCAATTAGGATATTTTTTTACTCTAAATGGTAATGTTGTGAGTTAGAAGAGTTTCAAGTAAGAGACCACAACAGATTCTACAATTGAAAATGAGTACATCTTTATGTTTGAGGCTACAAAAGAGGTTGTATAGATTAAGAGGTTCATCACTAAACTAGGTACGATTCCTAGAATTGTTAATTAAGTAACCCTGTACTATGATAACAATGGAGCCATCTTACAAGCAAAAGAACTAATGTCTTATAAACAATCCAAACATGTATTTAGGCGATTCAATTTGATTAGAAAAAAATATAAAAGTAAAGATGTAAAGATAGAATGAATACCAACTAAAAAGAATCTCATAGATTCTTTCAATATGGCACTGTCTCAGCAGAAACATGATCATCATATGGAGGGATATGATATTAGAATAGATGAGAAATTAGCTTTAGTGCAAGTAGAAGATTATTAACCTTGGTCTTTCGCTAGATATTGTACTTGATCTTCAAATATAAATCAATCAATTTATTGAATTGATAATAAGTTAAATTATTTAATTTATTTAATCCTATTTGATTTAGATTATAATTTATATTTGAGTCAACTTATTAGGAAACATATGAATCACATATATAAGAATCATTGATCAGAAATTAAATTAGGATAATTAATCAAGTAGGACTTGATTGTAAATAAGTTTTAGAAATTGAAGACTGAAATGTAATTATTACAAGGAATTATATTTTTAGACTTAGAAAAATCAAGTAGGGACTTGATTGAATAGATTTATAAAACTGCATTGAAATAATATATGTAAAATTATTCAAGTGGCAAATTGATATTTGATCATTTATACGGCAGCACTTGATTTTACGGATTATGCTTTTTTATGGCGGGAAAACTTAAAGATTCAGAGGATAAGGGATGGAGAAGAGGAGATTACAACGTGGGCAACTATGAAAAAAGTGATGAAGAAGAGATTTGTTCCTGATTACTATAAACATGAGCTATATACATCAGACTTCAGACTTTGCGACAAGGATCTTTGAGCGTTAAAGAGTATGTGAAAGAGTTTGAGTTGCTGCTGATTCGATGTGAATTGATGGAACCCCAAGAGCAAACAATAGCTAGATTTCTTGGAGGGTTGAGGAAGGATATAACTAATGTTGTTGAATTACAGCCGTACATCTTCCTTGAGGAAGTTATAAAGCTTGCAACTCGAGTAGAGAGGCAGCAGAAACGAGGAGGTGTCCAAACTGGTGTAACTACGTCAAGCACAACAAGAGCTGTTTCTACACCTACATGAACATGGAGCACACCTAAACGAGATGAGAAGGTGGAGTTTACTAAGGGGAATACTAGTTCTGATTTTTTGAAGGGAAATGAGAAGGTGACAAAACCTCAACATCCTAGGAGGTCTCGGGACATCAAGTGCTTAGGACATGGGCACATTGCTTCGGAATGTCCAAATAAAAGGGTGATGATTTTGCATGGGGATCATGAAGAGCTGATCAGTGGAGATGAGGTTGAAACTGAAGATGAAGATATGAGGTACAAGTGGCTGAACAAGAAGAGGATTTTGAACCAATTAAGGGAGATTTGTTGGTTGTGTAACGGGTTCTGAATGCACAAATTGACGTTAATGATGAGCAACGCGAGAACATCTTTTATACTCGATGTCAGATTCGAGATAAGGTGTGTGGGATGATCATTGACAATGGAAGTTGCACTAATGTTGCGTCAACTACCTTGGTGGAGAAATTGGGTTTAACTACCCTTCCACATCCCAGGTCGTACAGTTTGCGATGGCTGAATGAGAATAAGGAGATTCGGGTGACAAAGCAAGTATGTGTACCTTTTTCCATTAAAACCTATCATGACGAGGTTTTGTGTGAAGTTGCACCGATGTCAGCTAGCCATTTGTTGCTGGGTCATCCATGGCAGTTTGATAAGGATGTGACCTACAATGGACAAAATAATACTTATTCTTTTATGCTGAATGGAAAGAAGGTGAACTTGTTACCAATGAGTTCTCAACAGGTTAGAGAGGATCAGATACGAAGCCAACAAAAGGAGGTGAAATCACGTAAGGGGCTGTTGTTAGCCAAAAAGGAGACATCAAACAAGTATTAGCTTCGGCGGGGGCTGTTTTCATGATCTGGGCAAAGCAATTATTACAAGTAAAAGGATTGGACTTACCAAGACAGATTAAGGAATTGCTTAAAGAATTTAAAGATGTGTTTCCAGATGAATTACCTAAAGGGTTACCACCAATTCGTGGAATTGAGCATCAAATTGATTTGGTGCCGGGAGCTTCACTTCTTAATAGACCAGCATATAGATGTAATCCAGAGGAAGCAAAAAAGATTCAAAGGCAGGTTGGTGAGCTTTTAGAGAAGGGCTATGTGTGAGAATCACTCAATCCATGTTCTGTACCTACTTTGCTTGTACCGAAGAAAGATGGTACCATGAGGATGTGTATGGACA
>Ga0325403_1007599_pt1 | contig 10366 bp, 9 predicted proteins | sample PopdelMetagenome_19_FD_205665 | JGI IMG/M metagenome (GOLD analysis project Ga0325403, IMG submission 205665) | Populus deltoides microbial communities from Bellville, Georgia, United States - Xylem-PdKOR-R4 | ecosystem: Host-associated > Plants > Phyllosphere > Stem > Wood/Secondary xylem...
TTTTTTTTTAATGAGAGGTGTATAAAAAAATGAGTGTTCATTTACCAATTATGGAGAAAAAGATTGTGCACTCCCTTTCTTTGCCCCTGAGTTGGTGGATTTTTTCTTGAAAGAATCTTTTGAAACACTAATTTCCTTCATACTAGGGATTATAAGTGGTGTTTTTTTTTTTATGTAGGAACATGTTTGGGCACCATTATCCCTGCCTAAATCAACATCAATTGTTTGCTTTTCTCTTTTATGGTTAGGAGAAATTTTCTTATTCTTTGTTAAGATATGATTATTCTTCTATTTTCCCTTCTGAGATACTACTGCAACATTGGTAAGACCTTTGAGAATGTCTTTCATCTTTTAAGGACAAAATTTAGACCACTTTGAAATCTACCATTCTATGTAGCATTTAGTTAACAAAGGAAGTCCAGGACATAGAGGAACTGAGAAAGAGTGTTAAGTTTAGTAAGGCTATGCAAAGTTGAAACGCATCTTCCAAGGTTGGAATCCTAGTTCTCCTTCCAAAGTCACAATGAATATGTTGCTAAAATCCAAATAGTATATTGAATTTATCATGACAATAGGGATCAATAATATAAGTATCATTATAATTGATTGTCCGAATTGAATGCATATAAAGTAGTCACTCTTGAGGACCAATAAGTCGCCATCATCATGCAAGACATCAACTTTAGCCATAGGAAATAATGCAGTAGATATAGTTCTTTTTGAATTAAAAAAAAAGACTTGTCAATTGAGCTAGATGGATATGTAATCTTATTGGAATCACTAGATTTATTTGTTGAGAAAGGCATCTTGTATTTTAGGTCATCTCAGAATCAGAAATCTACCCAATCTTGAAGAGTCATTACACAATCTCCATTAATAATCTCTCATTCTTTATGAAGGGTAATAAATAGACACTTATAGCTTTTTAGAAGAAAAAAAACCTCTTTTCTTATCAGCTTCATTAAGTTTATAAGCAAAAGAGACTTCATCATAAAAAGTGCCAAAAATATGAAAGCCACTACATGATTTCAATTCCTAGAGTGACAGTCTTCTTACCCTTTGGGGTAGATTGTGTATTAGTAGAAGGATTCAAATGGTTGTAGAAAAAGCAGATAACATTCATTTGCTATTCATATGTAAAAAGAGATGCAAAAATTATGTCTTGAATATGTTCCCTCTTGAGGATCGACTTATGGTGTTTCAAAACATCTTCTATCCATTCCTAATATTTGGGAGTATACTCAAGTGCATTACATATTGGGAAGTAATCCAATCATCTTCAGCATATTTGCAGTAGTCTAGTACTGGCAAAGCAACTAGAAAAGTTGTCGAATGTGGAAATGATGACTGACGTTGTAAAACTTTTTAAGGCAAACCACCATGACTATAAAGTTCATAAGAAGTCTCTAATGACTAAGAAGTTAAATGCTTGATGCTTTCAGAAGAACACTTCTTAGCAAATGGACCAACATCGAGTTTATATACCCAAAGGCTTTTCCGACGATACGTGTCCTCAATTACTAAAAACCTTTTAGAGGAAAAAAAGAGAATAAAGAGAGTAAGAACTCACCTTGATTAAGAGCAAAAAAAAATGGTGCTTTAGCGTTGAAAAGAGATTATGAATCGCCAAAACTAATGGTTCATCAAAAATAGCAACCGTCAAATAATGACTATTTAAGATCCACCACTATTAAGAAACGATTATTGCCAAACATTATAGAAAATTCAAATCATCAAATCAAGTGACATGGAACCTAAAATCAAGATGGCCAACCTATATGTGAGTGATTTCATAAGAAAATAAAAAAATCAATCAAGATTGGTGTGTTATAAAAATTCTTGATCATCATCTTTCATCTCAATGAGTTTTAGCAAATGCCTATAACTTAAATGTCAAAACTACTCTTCATCACTTTGAGATTTTTATGGTGGGTAACAGAGCACACTCGATATCCATGCTAAAATTGCACCATTCAAGTAGAAGCCCTGAATGGTTCTGTCATAAACCTCATAATTAAGAGAGTTCGACTGAATGCACAAGAAAAGAGAACATGGGTGAAGGAAGTGTCAGATCTCGAATGGCAAATCAATACAAGATTGGTAAAAAAATATATAGAAATTTTTTGCAACCATAAGTAAGAACTGGGCCAGATTTTCCCGTTAATTTGACCTTTCTCATTGTTTTAAACTGTTAATTCCAAAAGTGAGAAATAGATGCCTATAGTGTGTTGCTATCCATTTTTGACCCATGTTTTTGATAAATTTTCAGAAAAAAACCAAAAAATAGCAAAAAAAACAAAAACCCTAAAAAAATGCATTTTTGATATATTTGCATCGTTTTTAGCATTTTCAATGTCATCTCAAAAGAAATTAAATTTGGTGGCGACTCTCATGACCCCAAAATCAAGCAAACGATGAAAAAACACCATCGAACGCCGTGCAAGGAACGTGCGACATAGTAATTGAAATGGTAGAGTTGCTTTAGCCTTCACGTTTGATGAATTCTAGAACCATGTCAAACATCGTCTTAAACTTGTAATTTGTGCAGAAAAAATTCAGGGCTGAGAACATATCATAATTTGAGGTGCCAATAGTTAGGGAGCATTGGTGACAAAGGTGCTGAACCACTTGCAACAATTTCAACCGTAAATTGCAAAAAGTGCATGAAACTAAAATTCACGCATAAATTCTAGACTAGAGCCATGCCTGGTGGACAAGGAAATCGCAATTGACACCCAAAATAATGAAGTTGAAGTTCTTTCATGATTGGTTTATAATAAGCACAATTGACATCCAACTCAAAATCATGTCCTCTATACATAAAAAAAAAAAACTGCAGTTGTAAGACAAATAATGAATGGAGACTTACATACTTCTTACAAAGTGGTCAACTACTGATGATACGTTGTCTGGCTGAGGTTGTACTAATGATAAAGAAATAAGAACCTGTGTTGTGCTATTTATGACAGAAAGAAAAGCAGCATAGTGTTCTTTTATAGCCACAATAAGGACCCTTGCCTGGATACAAAAGAAGAAAAAAACCCTCATATTTTGTGATAGAAAGGTCAGTTGTGCAAGTTGCTTTTCCTCTTATGAAACGACTACATAGGAAGTTAAAATCTTGTTCAAGTCATAACAAAAAGAGAATAATTCTTGTTATGTAATACAAAATTGGTTTAACACTTATTTCTTTCCCCTTTCTCAGCTCATTCAAGAAATAAGAAAATTAACAAAGGATGGAGACACGCAAGCTAAGGGAAAAGAGAAAAAAATTCCTAATTTGTGTAAGGTCCTAAGTTGTGTAAAGAAAAAAAAGTTCCCAATCTATGCAAGGAATGCAGTCAGGTTATTGCACGTTGTTTACTATTTTCCTTTACACTAGTGCGAAAAAACCTTTTTCTTTTTTGCTTACAACAAATGAAAGAAAGGAATGGTAAGTGGAGGCATGATTCCCAAAGCAAGACAGAAAAAAGAAGTTAAGAATTTTTTCATTAGTCATAAAATGCCAACCGTTTGTTAGAATCATGAATGGATTGCCACAACGAGATCTTCAAAAAATGGACCTTAGACAAAGAAAAAAGAATTCTTGGAGATTCAAAATGTTTTTCAAGACAAGTTCTTTAAGTAGGGAAGCTTTCTTAATAGCTTTCAAAACTTCTTTATTTATGCTTGAAGTCTACAAAAAACAAAACTCTGTTGGAGCAAGATTAAACGCCCTATAAGAATTCTTCAACAACACTTTGAAGACAAATCAAATGTACTTTTCAAGGCATCAAATCATCAATTCTCGTTCTGCAATTCACGCCTAAAATCATTTTCTTGTAAAATACAAATATTGGTTTAATTTCACAAATAAATCAAGCCACCATATATCAAATCTAATGGAAGAATCAGAAGATTGTTTATTCTTTTGTAAGAATATTTTAAATTGAGATTGTACCCAATCATATATTTTAATAAAATAAAATATTTGTACATGTGTACCTGTCTAATTTCACGTGCTTAAAATTATGTCTACGAATATGTCATTTGCTAATAGGATTTCAGTTACCTAAAAGTTAGGTTTTGACTTCTAGAACATAAAAAACTCATTTTCAATCTTTTTTTTCACTTGAAAACATTTAAGAAATATCATAGTTTAATCTCGAAACTCCTTTTAAATGGTCAAGAAAATCTAAAAATCACCCTACTTAAAAATAATCCCAATCCCTGATTTACTTTTTCTAGAAAGATGAAGGATAAAAACACCTTAAATTATACTTCTCTCGTCAAATAAAACTTGCTAACACAGGTTTTTTTGTTGCTTAATATGACCAACCAATCATTTTCTCTTTTCTAATAATTCTCTCTTGTTTCAAATTCAAGGATTAAAACATTAAAAAAAATAAAGTTTTTAATGGAAAGATAAAATCCTCAAATTAAAATGACCAAAGAAAGAGTCAACAAAGAATGTGAATCAATATTTTTTTCCACCAAATTTGAGATAAACCCTGCTCTTTATATATATATAAACCTATCTGTAAGCTACAAATTCAAGCTATATCTCGTTAAATTAGTCTTCAATCAAATTTTAAAATCTGATTAAAACCTTTAATTCTTAAAAATATATATATATATAAAAACTATCGATGTAATTGAATTTTTTTTTTGATAAAAACAAAAAAAAAATAGTTTATTGAATCCACAATGAACTACAAGCACAACGCATGCGCGGCAGTTAAATCCAGGCAAATTAATTTTCTTCATAATATAAATATAATTTTTGAAATAAAGCTCCTTCTCATAGTATACTTTCTACTCCATCCACCCTCCATATTCAACAATAAAAACAGAAACGGAATGAATAAAGAACGCAGCCTAGAGGACATGCTTAAAATCCTTCTTCCTTGGGTACTCAAGGATCTTGTGTCTCCCCCTAAGTAATCTTAAAATTCGATACACGTGATTTCCAAGAATTGGTGAAATCCAAAGAAATGAGAGGGGCACCTACGAATCAAGGTCTTCCTAATTTCTTCAGATGGAAATTACAAGTCAAGTTGATGACTCCATGTGATCAACATTTCCTTGTTAAAATCATAATTGTGATAAATAGATATTCCAATTCTTTTTCGCCATTATAAAGCTGTTGGTTCACTAAAACCAGCAGTTACAAAACGGACAACGAAGGTGGATAAACTACACATTCAACTAATATTTTAGTGATACAGTCACAGGGTCATCAACAGGCGTATTATTCACCTACAAAATTTAACTCGATCCACACTAGTAGTCATCGCCTCTCGATATGACCTCTTTGCAGGTTGGCCGCAGTAGGATGGTATGCTCGAATTGGGATACATAACTGCCCTTAACATCGCATAGAGGAGGATAAGGCTGCCAAAGTAAGAAAGGAGGAAGACGAATTACAATGCGTATAGCAAATGTATGATATAGCAGAAGATGAAAGCTACACAAGTTCATTATTTCTGTTGCTGCTATCTTGGCCCTCTGTGGTCATGAGAATAGATTTGCGGCTGCTATCTACTGCCACGTGTACTATATTTTATATTTTCAGGAGAACACATGAGTTTTCAAGTTATTGCAAAATTCACATAGCTGAAGGAACAAGACATCAAGAACTAAGCAACCCGTAGGAGTACTGGGGATCCTATGATGAACCTGACAACAACTTAATGGGCAATGTTTTTTTTTATTGATACACAAGGCTTTTTAAGTTATCTGTAGTCCAGATTGGTGCACAAACAGACAACTGGGACGTGAAAAACTGAAGATTCCATGGATATGAAAGAATTGAGAAATACCTGAATGATGCCAGAATCGCACAAATTTTTTAGTGCCATCAAATATTTAGTCTCTCCAAGGCGATCTAAATACCGTCTACAAAAGGCCAATGTGGAGAAGTTCTTATTGATTGTTGCTAGCAGTTGCTTTGCTCTTGGCAACCTCAGAGGGATATGGCCAACATCAAAATTTTTCATGTAATGGCTGCACTCTAGATCTTCTCTTACATATCCTTTGCCTGAAAACATAACATAAAAAGACTTATTACACCATAGGTCACAATTTTCACCAACTGCTATCCCTTTCAAAAGATAAATCAATTCCCTGCCAGATGAAACAACTATTACCTGTAGATGCAAATGTTTCAATTGCAAAAAATTCACCCTCTTCCATCTTTGTCTGCTCCCCTCCTTTAACTATGGGAACAGATTTTCCAGCATGAATCTGATAGGGTCCAATGCTGTGCCCATTCAAATTTCGGATACTCTTAACTGCCAATGACATTTCTAGTCCGTGTCACACACAAATATGCATTCATGGATGCTTTTATAATAAATCCACAGATGTGCATGAAATCTCAAGCATATTCATTATCCTATCCATATGAAAAAAATACATTGAACCACCAAAAGCAGCAACATTTTCACTGTATATAAGGTGACCAATCATTCCTTATTTTTCAACATGATAACAAGTTATTCTTGATGCATGATGAAGTCAAATGAGGGAATTATGTTACAATTTCAAAGATTCAGGAACTGGAAACACAAAGTTCACACTGGCTCATGGTTCAACCATCAAATAATGTTAGATCCATTATGGGCAAAAATAAAATGGACTAGCATGATTTAGAAAAGGAGTTCTGGACCCCTGTACACCCAGATGCCCTAGATGGATAAAAAGAGAACGACACTTCCACAAGACTAGCTTTCAAGTTGCTCATTCACTCTATTCAACAGTTTACAATACTTTATGATGAAAAGAGATTGTTCCCCAAATTCTTTCCACAAATTCGTTATTCCAATTCTATCAAAAAAATCTTAAAGTTGTCCTATTGCATTACGTGAAGAGCTGATAAAAAAGAAACAATCAAATAGACACCAAATTAGTGTACCAACAAACCATTGAAATGCAGCATTGAATACACATCATACCTTGAAACACCTTTCCATTAATTTCAACCTCGTATGATTCCATGACTTCTTGGATGGCAGCACCAACATCACAAAGACGCACATCAATCCCAGATTCCTGAAAAGTTAAAATAAAAATCAGAACAAGCTGTACTCTGCAAATAATTAAGCATGAGCGACAAACTCTTCAGAGCAGTTAGGTATTGTAAACAGTCAAAACAAAACAAATGAAGTCCTTAATCCTCTCAAGAGAAAAAGAAAAGGGTCCTCAACAGTAAACACTTAAAACACCGATCCTGACTAATCTTCGTAAAACATCTCCTCCCTCATGTAAGAAAACCCATTCCAAGATTATCTAATCTTTTAGGAAAGGATATAAAGATGGTGAAAGAAAACATAGTCGGGCCGGCTTTATAGCACCCTTTTGGAGGGAGTAAGTATAGGGATAGGGTATGCAAGAAAGATATTTTAGAAGAATTTGTAATAGGGAAGAAAGAGTGAGTTCAGCTTTATTTGAATGTCAACTAAACTAATCAAATAGACCAATGCTTGCCTTTTTTGAATGTTAAACACAAGTCCCCATCAAGAGAAAACTACATCATCAGCATTAAGAATTTGATGCTATATCTTCAGCATTAGGAATTAGAAGACCACAAATTTCAAATCTATCCTTCCTTGGGCACATTACACACTCACAACAAGTTAAAAATTAACTTCAGAGATAAAAGGTCAGCACCTTGATTCCCGTGTTGGTTGCCTCACGTGATGCTTCAAGTAGTGGATCAAACATGGGGTTGAATGCCACTGTAAATGCACAGTCCACGATATGTCCTGCAAATTAAAAAATCACCCATTAATTAAAAGGCTCTAGCTGAGAAAAACAGAAGTGTTGAACCAACATGATGTTATAATAAAAAAAATAATAATTAGGAATTAAACCATAAAACCCGAAAATGTACTATAAATGTTTTTACCATCAATATGGGTCCCAAAATCCAATTTCATCACATCATCATACTGAAGCACTGTCTTATCCCCTGAATTTGGGGTCCAATGAGCAGCGACCCTAACAATGAAAAAGAAATTTAATAAAGAAACAACCGAGGAAAAAAAAAAAACCTACAGGTCACTAAATCCCCATATATAAAGTTGGCATTCACCAGTTCAGAGAGCATCCAGTAGGAAATGCAATGCCTGCTTGTAGACCATTCTCTGATATTAGCTTACGAACTGTGTTCTCCAAGGTCTCACAGAGATCCGTCATTAACATTCCAGGTTTCAAAATGCTTTTCATATACTTCCGTACCTAAAAACACGTAGACTGCATTTCAAGAAGATGACACCAAATGCAGAGCAGGAATAAAGTTACAAGAAAGACCTATTAGCAACCTGGCGATGAACTTCTGCTGCCTGTCGAACTGAATTATACATTGGCTTTTCAAGACGCTCCAACTCTCTTTTCTCTTCAGACGTAGTCCTCCATAAATTACTAAAAGATCCAAGATCCCATCGATTTTCACAGAAAAAGGGATAAAGATAATCAGAAAATTGAAAAAAATGACTACTTATGGGACACACATAAATTTAGTCAACAATTTCACTTTCATATCTGAAAATTACAGATCTCAAACTGAAAAGAAGCATATATCATTCTACATTTACAAAATTAGTGTATTATAAGCATGCATCTTCTTTTTGTATATAACTGCTACATAATTTTGCTAAAACTCAGACACATTTGAGCCTATACTATGGCGCACTAATAGTCAATCTCAGAAAAAAAAAAGAAACAATATACTCTTGTCAGGCAGTGAATCCAATAATAAACCAGATATTCACACGTAAACACAGTGAAGACAAGAGATTGGCAAAAGAAAAAAAACATATACTCACTCATCTTTGTACTGTTGAATTTCACCTTCAGGAAACTCCCCAGATGGAAAGAGATCAACAACAGGAATAGAGGGTGGATCAGTCTGCTTTGGTGATTCCTTCTTTTTCCTGTGGATTACAGAATAGGAAATTATTGGCTACTGGGTGAAAACATCATCAGGAAAGTGAATCACGATAGGAATGAGTACTAACTTGCTTTTATTTTTCTTCTTTTTCTTCTTTGTAACTTCTGCAAGAAAGCAATTTGCAAATACACACAATTTCATAAATTTGAAACATTATAATAAATCATTAAATCTCCTCAAATGAGATAATAATACCTAAAGGCATCCCGCTAATATCTCACAAAAAACCCCCCATTTATTGATACTGAGAATCAATCCCATGTTTTTCTATTTTTTCTCAAAAAAACTCCTTATAAGTAAAAAAAAAAAAATGTACCATTGCTAAATTAACAAAGATATATAAGAATGAAAAACTCTATATAAACCTAGCTCTGCTGATAAATTGTATTTTCAAGATTTCAAAGAAAAAAGTCGTGTTTTTCTCATTCCAGTTCTTCAGAAGCTTAGGCCTAATGATAAAACCATTTTCCCTGCCATATCCAATCCCCAGTTTGAACCTTAGACCTCCTCTAAAATCAAATCAAATTGATCAAATAAAGTGATTAAACCCAACCAAATTAACAATAAAAGCCCAAAAAATATGACAAATTACAAAACTTAAGCATAATCCCATAGCAAAACACAACCAAAAAACGATAAATTAAGCAACTTAAGGACAACCCAATAACAAAAACAATCACCTTTGGTCTCTTCTTCTTCTCCTTCTTCATCTTCTTTTTGTATCACAGAAGAAACATCAGAAGAATCACCGTTTTCATTGCTAGTTGAAGCCTCTAAATTCCCATTTTTCTCTTCTTCTTTAGTCCCATTTTCTTCAACAGGAACTTGGGTTTTCAAGTCTTCACTCGCCATCATTCGAAGACCCCTTTGCCTCAAAGAACCAAAAATTCAAACATCTTTTAGACGCTAAAAAATCTATCAATTTAAATCAAGAAAACATTGAATCAAATAGGAAACAAAAAATAAACCCAAGACCCTAAACTTATTTTTACCTTGAGAACTGAATGTGAGATCGAGCTGGAGCCTGATAATGCTGTGATAAAAAGAGTGATCGATAATTACATGCAGAGAGGCAGAGCCGATGAAGAAAGAGAAGAAAAGTCTGAGTTAAACTGGAGGCTATTTTAGGTTTTAGATGCGTACGCGCAAACCCGTGCGGTTTTATAGCTTCACAAGTATTTTCTTTGAGGATAAACTGGTCCCTATATTTTGTGGATTGTTTCATTTAGATCTGTTAACTGTTTTTTCACATCAATCAAATCCCAATTCCACTTTTTAAATAAAAATGTCTATATGGATTTTGAATTTGTTAAAACGTAAATTATGAGTTAAATTATGTTATAATTTTTAATTTATAAGAAATACCTCGAGCGTGGCATTTTCTAAACACGTCATGTATAATACAAGTGTTTTTGTATAATTTTATATTTTTTT
>Ga0325403_1007603_pt1 | contig 10364 bp, 8 predicted proteins | sample PopdelMetagenome_19_FD_205665 | JGI IMG/M metagenome (GOLD analysis project Ga0325403, IMG submission 205665) | Populus deltoides microbial communities from Bellville, Georgia, United States - Xylem-PdKOR-R4 | ecosystem: Host-associated > Plants > Phyllosphere > Stem > Wood/Secondary xylem...
CATATAGATACCAATTCTTGTAATCAGCCATAATCTTAAATACAGCTATCCTCTTAAGGCAACACTTGCTGAGGTTAACCGTTCACTCACCCTGCCCATCCACTTCGGTTTCCATTAGCTAATCAATCGTTTGTCCCGGTCATCCATTCCGATGCCATTAGCCGAAGCTAATCATTTATTTGCCATTAGATGAAGCTAATCATTCTTTTGTCCCGGACATCCATGCGGACGCCATTAGTAGAAGCTAATCATTCATTTGTCATTAGTCGAAGCTAATCATTTAATTGTCCCGGTCAACCATTTGGATGCCATTCGCCAAAGCTAATCAATTGTTTCTCCCAGTCATCCATTAAGATGCCATTAGCCGAAGCTAATCATCCATTTATCCCGGTCATCCATTCGGATACCATTAGCCGAAGCTAATCATTCCTTGTCCCGGACATCCATTCATATGCCATTAGCCGAAGCTAATCATTCATTTGTTGTCCCCGTCATCCATTTGGATGCCATTTGCCGAAGCTAATTATTCATTTGTCCTCGTCATCCATTTGGATGCCATTCGTCGAAGCTAATCAATTATTTGTCCTGGTCATCTATTCAGATGCCATTAGCCGAAGCTAATCATTTATTTGTCCCGGTTATCCATTCGGATGCTATTAGGTCATCCATTCAGATGCTATAAGCCAAAGCTAATCATTCATTTGTCCCACTCATCCATTCGGATGCCATTAGCTGAAACTAATCAATCATATGTCAACATTTAAGCATTTGGCAATCTGATATCTAAACTAACACAATATGATAACATTTATGATAAGGTATTTCATTATTCAACGTTATTAAAAAGGATGGTAAAAGTCACCTACCTGTAATAAAAGCTCTACTCGTGCCCCCCTGCTACTGCTGTTGCACCACGTTTGTGGTCCCTCCTGCAAATCACAGGTTTATCTCATAGATTTTCCTCACTCCATGATATGTTTTATAATAACAATATCAACAACTAATAAGTCTTTCTTTCAATCATTTCTCATTATACCCATTAAGGTCCAACCATAGTTATCATTCTTTTCTTTATATTTAAACTGTTACTATTTAAATCTCGAATTGTTACTATCTAGACATTGGACAATTACTGTTCCACAGTTACTGTCCGACCTCTAATCTAGAGTTATAGAACTTTGTTTCAAGCCAGATTAATCTCGTTGGAAAGATTGGTCTCATTAGAAAGCTAAGACACAAGACTACAAGTTCTCTGAAGGAAGGAGAATCTAATTCTGCCTCTAAGACAACAAAAATTGCTCATCAACCAATATTGGACTGTTATTATCCAACCGTTATTATCCTGACATTGAATTGTTACTGTCCGACCTTTCCCCAGATTTGTAACTATATCTAGAGTTATAGAACTCCGTTTCAAGCAATTTGGTCTCGTTGGAAAGCTAAGACACGAGGCTACAAGTTCTCTGAAGGAAGGAGAACCCAGTTCTGCCTCTAAGATAGTCAAAATTATTCATCAACAAACATTGAACTCTTACTGTCCAACCGTTACTGTCTTGAAATTGTTACTGTCCGACCTCTCCTCATATTTTTAACTATATCTAGAGTTATAGAACTCCATTTCAAGCAAGACCAATTTCCTTAGTTAGCTAACATCCAATACTACAATTATTATGCAGAAACTTGATCCTAATTCCCTCATCCTCCTACTCGAATTATCTCTAAAAGTCAAAAGACGAATCTGTCCAGATTCATCAACCTTTCCATTTACACACAACATCCACAATTTTCTCCATGCAAAAGGCACACTTTTTAAGATTAACATACAATTTCTCACTACATAACACACTAAGTACATTACACAAATAATCAAGATTGATGCGAACCTCGTGATCACGCAACCCACACGCAAAGACACCAATTCCTGGAAAGCCAAGTAAATCAGGTTTGATAGGAGTGTGACACAAAGATAACTTTTACCTAGGCACCAGCACTATTGAAAACGCAGACCCCCATCCAACGAATATTGATTCGCGAACGAGAAGTATAAGGATGACGCCATGAAGACAGTTGTTCTTCGATAAGTCGTTTTCAGTTCTTTAGAGAACCAAGGAAGGGAGATTATCCCACCAACACACAAGAAGTGCAGCAAGAAGTTTATTGATCTGAAAATTGCGTAACCTTACATGTTTGGTTATGCCTTTATTTATACTGACTCTAGACTTAAGAAAACCCTAATGGACCCCCCTTAGGTGGACTTATGTGAAGCCCACTTACAATTGACCCAAATAAGTAATAATAACCCAAAAACTAAGAAGAAAATAATAAAAATAATAAAATTATCACGCTAAATATGCTAGAATCAGATTTTTCACCCTTAAGAAGTCCCAAATAAAGTAGGAGAAATCTGATTTGGAAAATTTGTGTTGCTGCCCCCCTTGATGTGCTTCATTAGCTTGGATTTCCTTATTTAACTTGGACAAATAAGAAAACAAATTTCCTCCTTTGTTGCTGATTTAATTACTTTCCTTCCTAAATTAGGAAAAGCATTAAATAGTCCTCCTCTCTTTAGGAATAAGATATGGCCAACTTCCTTACTTAATTAGGAGAATAAATTGCTGAATTTTTATCCTTGTAGCATCAGGAAAACAAGCCTAACAAGGCTGGTATTGGGCCGGACACATCAACCTCTTGTTCCACACGAATTAGGCTCTTCTTGGACCTGAACTAGATGAATTAAAGGTTGCCCTTCATGCTCCTTAAATGTCCCAAGCCCCTTTAGGTCCATTTTGCTCCATATGTTCTGAACAAGCCCATTCAATGCTTCTTTAAGTTTTTTTGCCCTAGCTTTTGTGATTGGCCCAATTGGCACCTCTAATGGGTCGTTGGCATGATTACGCTTGGTGTTGGGCTGATCCGCATCATCCCCTCTCTCTTCAAAAGGATTCGACCTCGAATCATCACCTACATCAAACAGAGTAAAATCAAAAACATTAAAGGTAGCACTAACACCATACTCACCTGGCAAATCAACTTTATAAGCATTGTCATTAATCCTCTCAAGGATCTGAAATGGCCCATCTCCTCGTGGTTGTAGCTTTGATTTCCTATGGGCCGGAAATCTCTCCTTGCGCATATGCACCCAAACCCAATCGCCGGGCTGAAAGACAACATGTTTACGCCCCTTATTGGCTTTGGTCGCATACACACGATTCCTCTTTTCAATCTGTTGCCGCACACTCTCATGAAGTGTTTTCACCACCTGTGCTTTACGATTACCATCCAGACTAACCCTTTCATCAATTGGCAAAGGAATCAAATCCATTGGAGTTAAAGGGTTAAATCCATACACAATTTCAAATGGTGAAAATTCAGTAGTAGAGTGCACACTACGATTATATGCAAACTCTATAAATGGCAAACAATCTTCCCAATTCTTTAAGTTCTTTTGAATGACAGCACGCAGAAGTTGTGTTAAGGTCCTATTAACTACTTCGGTTTGTCCATCTGTTTGGGGGTGACAAGTAGTTGAAAACAACAGTTTAGTACCCAATTTTCCCCATAACACCTTCCAAAAATAGCTAAGGAACTTAACATCTCTATCAGAAACAATGCTCTTAGGGACCCCGTGAAGCCGTACTATCTCCCTAAAGAACAAATCAGCAATGTTAGTTGCATCATCAGTTTTATGACATGGAATGAAGTGTGCCATCTTTGAAAACCTATCAACAACTACAAAGATGGAATCCCTACCCCGTTTTGACCTAGGTAAACCTAAGACGAAGTCCATCGAAATGTCTACCCATGGTTCTTTCGGTACAGGCAAAGGGGTATACAAGCCATGTGGTTGAGTCCTAGACTTTGCTTTTCTACACGTTATGCATTTATCACATATGCGTTGCACATCTTTTTTCATTTTAGGCCAATAAAAATGCTCATGCAACACATCCAAAGTCTTAACAACACCAAAATGCCCCATCAACCCGCCTCCATGTGCTTCACGTACAAGCAATTCACGCATAGAACTTAATGGAACACACAAACGATTCTCTTTAAACAAATATCCATCAAGTCTATAAAACTTTCCAAAAGCCAAAGTTTCGCAAGCATCGTAAACATTAGCAAAATCACTATCATCCTTGTACAATTCTTTTATGTGTTCAAATCCTAGAAATCTAGCATCCAAAGTAGATAAAAGAACATACCTGCGCGAAAGTGCATCAGCCACAATGTTTTCTTTCCCTTGCTTATACTTGATCACATACGGAAAGGTTTCAATAAATTCAACCCATTGAAATTGCATTGAAAGATCAAGAGAAGACTACTTTCACATGTCCATTTGGTACTTTTGCATATCGAAGAATGCTTTTTGGATTATGTAATGCACGAGCCATGTTTCAAATATGCATGCTTAGCATATCCAGTGATATGGTTGAATGTTTTCTTAAGATTTTTATGGATGATTTTTCTGATTTTGGTGATTCATTTGATGATTGTTTAACTAACTTGGAAGAGGTTTTGAACAGGTGTGAAGAGAAGAATCTCGTACTTAATTGGAAAAAATGTCACTTTATGGTAACAAACGGCATTGTACTTGGTCACATTGTTTCATCGAAAGGAATTGAGGTTGACAAATCTAAAATCAAGTTAATTGCTAACTTGCCAACACCAAAATCTATTAAAGATGTTAGACAATTCTTAGGACATGCTGGTTTTTACAGAAGGTTCATCAAAGATTTCAGTGTAATATCTAAACCATTGTGTAACCTTCTAACAAAGAAAAATGTTTTTGAATGGACTGGAAAATGTGAAAAAGCCTTTGTTAAACTTAAAAGCTTGCTTACTTCTGCTCCTGTCATTCAACCTCTTGATTGGTCATTACCTTTTGAAATAATGTGTAATGCTAGTGATTATGTCGTGGGTGTTGTCTTGGGACAAAGAAAAGATAAGAAACCTTATGTAATTTGCTATGCAAGTAAAACTTTAAATAGTGCTCAAATGAATTACACCACCATTGTAAAAGAATTACTTGTAGTAGTATTTGCATGTGAAAAATTCAGGTCTTATATTGTAGGCTCACTTGTTGTTGTTTTTAGTGATCATGCAGCATTGAAATATCTTCTTTCTAAGAAAGATTCTAAGGCTAGATTGGTGCAGTGATTTTGTTACTTCAAGAATTTGATAATCAAAGATAAGAAAGGCACCGAAAATATTGTCGCAGATCATTTGTCAAGATTGACAACAGATTCAAGATCTAACATCACACAAATCAATTACTACTTTCCTGATGAATCTTTATTTTATGTCTCTACAATGCCTTGGTTTGCTAATATTGTTAATTTTCTTGTTTTAGGACAATTGCAAACTCATTGGAGTACCCAAGACAAAAAAAAGTTCTTGAATGAAGTGAAGAATTTTTATTGGGATGACCCTTATTTATTCAAATATTGTCTTCATCAAATATTTCAAAGATGCATTCCTGACAATGAGGTAAGTAATGTCATTAAATTTTATCATTCTGAGGCATGTAGGGGTCATTTTTCATCAAGAAAAACAACTGCAAAAATCTTACAAAGTGGATTTTACTGGCCCACCATGTTCAAGGACTCACATTCATTCTGCAAGACTTGTGAAAATTGTCAAAAGTTGGGATCTATTTCAAAACATCACATGGTGCCCTTAAATCCTATTCTTGTCATTGACATCTTTGACTGTTGGGATATAGATTTCATGGGTCCATTTCCTTTATCATTTGGTTTCTTGTACATATTAGTCGCAGTAGATTATGTTTCAAAATGGATAGAGGCAATTCCAAGTCGAAACAATGATCACAAAACAATGATAAAGTTTTTTTAAAAAAAAACATTTTGAGTCGATTTGGAATCCCTCGAGCCATGATAAGTGATGGTGGAACACATTTCTGCAACAAGCCATGTGAGTCTTTAATGAAGAAATAGGAAATCACATATAAATTTGCCACCCCTTATCACCATCAAACGAGTGGACAGGTAGAAATTGCTAATAAGGAGATCAAACAAATCTTGGAGAAAATAGTGAACCCTAATCGGAAAGACTGGTCTTTAAGACTTAATGATGCACTTTGGGCTTATCAAACTGCTTATAAGACATCATTAGGTATGTCACCTTATAGACTAATCTATGGAAAACCTTGTCACTTGCCTTTAGAACTTGAACATAAAGCTTATTAGGCTATTAAAGCTTTCAGTTGAAACCTTGATGATGCTAGTCAGCTGCGAAAATTACAAATAAATGAGCTTGAGAAAATAAGAAATGATGCATATTAAAATTCAAGAATTCATAAAGCAAGAATCAAAGAGTTTCATGACAAGAAAATACTGAGAAAAACATTCAATGTTAGTCAAAAAGTCTTGCTTTACAATTCTCGACTCCATTTATTTCCTAGAAAACTAAGATCAAGATGAAGTGGTCCTTTTATTGTAAAACATGTGTATCCATATGAAGCTTGTGATATCAAGAATCTAAAGAATGACAATGTTTTCAAGGTAAATGGACATCATTTAAAAGTTTACTTTGTCAATTTTTCAATTGAAAATGACTATTGAATTGAGTAATCCTGTATATAAAAATTGATTCTTTTTCTCTCATTGTTTTGTGTTTCGTTTTGGTGTGAATTTCATGTTGCTAGCCTCTCTCACCTCGGTCAAATGGCGGATAATGGTACTCCGTGACTCTTAAGTCGGTTCTTTTAGTTTCCCAAGATAATTGATTTCTGTGTATATATTTATGCAATTCTTTGCTCTTTCTCCCTTCTTTGCATCTCTTTTCCACTTCTCATCTAAAAAAAATGGACACCAGTCTAGAAAAATTGAAAAAATATTTTCCAGCTCTGCCTCAGAATGCGATTATAAAAATTTACCATGCTAGATTTGTAAGATTGAAGTTGTTAATGAATCATGGAATTCCTGAAGATGTTCGCTGGCTAATTAAAGCAAAGGTCCGATTATCAGGTGAGTCCTCTAATTCTTTCATTTTATGCTTGGAACAGGTAAGCAATTTTGCAAAGAAACGTCGTGCAAAACGATTGAAAGTTTGTCACAGATGTGCCAGATGGACTTGTAATGCAACATGTCGTTCTTTAGGAATGATATTTGTAAACCGTGAAGATAAAATACAATTCATTAAGGATGACCTGAGTAAAGGGTCTTTAGATAATCTTTTATTGACTCTTGAGACGCATCCTAGTGGAGATATGCATCGTGCAATTCATGATTTATGGCCATAATTCCATAAAGAACATGCTCGACATAGTCTTGGAAATCTGACTAAAAAAGACCCTATTTGCCAGTTTTTAAGAAAACTAGATAGGAAGCCTATCCCCGACCCATATAGGGCATTTAAGCCATTCTTGGACGTAAAACCAAGGGAAGATGTGAGCCACAATCAAAACTACCTGTACATACACATGTTTTTTCAAAATAAATAAATAAATAAAGAGAGAGAGAGGGAGAGTGAGACTCCAGCTGGCTTATATATAGGTTAGTATGATTGCATTTTCAATTTCTCATCTATAAAATCTTCTCTTCCTTCCCTTCATTTCTACTCAACCCATACATTCCAGATATAGAAGTGTGTACAAATGGTAGGTTCCTCAAGTCATTATATAAAAAATATTTGTTTTTTCGGTGGATCTAGTCCTGGGATAAAAAAAGTTTTTAGAATCAGCAAATCATCTTGGTCAAGTACTAGCTGAGAGCAAGATTCATTTAGTGTATGGAGGAGGCAGCCTTGGGTTAATGGGGGGTATGTCAACAGCTGTATTTTTAGGAGGTAGTCAAGTTTTGGGGGTCGTCCCCAAAGCTTTAAGAAAAGGGGACATCATTGGCAAAGCAATTAGAGAGTAACTACAGGTCCCTACAATGTTTGATCGACTGAATGCAATGTTTAACCATGCTGATGCCTTCATTGCTTTACCAGGTGGTCTGGGCACATTAGAAGAGATCTTTCATATTTCCTCTTGGGCCCAACTGCACATTCACGATAAACCAATAGGTCTGTTAAATGTTAATGGTTTTATTGATAAGTTGTTGTCTTTTCTTGATTATGCTGTGGAACAGGAATTTCTAACATCTTCGGCACAACAAATCATAATCTCTACTGTTACTGCTAAACAATTGATTGACCAACTACAATCTTTCATCCCTGGAATTGATCCTTCCATGAGTTGCGTAAATTGATCAACTAAGAAAAGCTGTAAAAAGCTTAGATTGGATTTGAGCCTTCGATTGTAAAAACTTTATGTCTTTTGGTTTTATTATTGTGTTTTATTGTTTCTTATATTTGTTTAAGTGTGTTTCAGGTTTATTAGTGTTCGTTATTTCAAGTGATGTCTTCTATACTCTATCTTTCTACCTTAGGACATTGAGGACAATGTTTCATTTTGGTTGGGGTGAAAGGGTAGTAATTGATATTTTTTTAAAAAAATTAACTAACTGTGTTTTCTATTTCATAAACCATTTGCAAAATTGTTGTTAATAGGTGGCAGAGTAAAGAAGTTCTTTGTTAAAGTGACTCTTGAGACATATCTTAGTAAACATTCTTAACAAGGTCTATCAGAATACTTCTTGAAATATTCAGGTTTACAAACTCTCGCATTTTTATCATTTAATTCCTCTTATATACTCATTTAACAAGTATTCTTAAACCTTCATTCACACACACAATTTAACATATGATTGTGGGTTGCATATTAGATTATTATATTATTTATGTTTTTTTGTTAAAGGTAACAACAAAAGGAAAGGGATAGTATATATATTAAAAAAAAACAAAAAAAAATGATGATAATAAAAATGTAGAGAAGTTTGGTTTCGTAGCCTCCCTAACCTAAGCAATTAAGCCTGAAAGGGTGTTTTAACACCTAATACCCTAAAGTCAACTAACTTGGGAGCTATTGGCCCAACGCTTAAGGGAATCAAACATTGCACTATCTATGTATTAGTATTTGCAACCCGAGTTACTAAGCTCGTAAGGGTGTCTCAACACCTAATGCCCTAAGACCAACTGGTCTGGGAGTCATTAGCCGAAAGCTCATTACATTGGTTAAAGATGCATTGTGTTTTAAGTTATATGTATATATATATTTAAAAGAAAAGAAGAAAAAGACAATAATCCTAACCCAATGAAGTTAACCTTAAACATTAGAACAAAAATTTTGTTTTCTTTCACGTGAATCCTATAACTATGTGTTGATATATTGAGCACAAAAGAAAGGTTTATTAATATCTTGTTTAAGAGGTATTGAGCATATACATAAATTTAATGAGAGTTTGTTTATCTGGATAAAGTAATATAAGTTGAATGATGAATGCCTTGCTTTGTGGAATTTGCAAATTGTTTTTCTATTTTAACGCTTTGATTACTAGGGACTAGTAATAAGCTGGTTGGGGGGTGTGATTAATACTTAAAAGTGCATTTTTATCAAGGTTTTGTATCATCATTTTGCACTTTAAGTATCAATAACTCCTTAACTAAAGCATGTTTTATAATAACAAGTCTGATACCATAAAATACCTTTAATTTATGGTAAATGGTCATCTTAAATACAGGCCTATCACATAAATGAAAGGATTGATTGATGATTTTAAGTACTGAAATTGAAAGGACAAAAAGAAGGTCAAACTTAGAAAAGAGATGCTGGTTTAGACCAAACTCGAACACTGTTCGGTCATCGGGTCATATCTAGAGTTGTAGATCTTGGATTTAGGTCTACTTTATATGGATGGAAAGATAAGACATAGGTCTAAAACTTTCATGGGATTCCAAGATTTAAAAACACCATTTTCAAGTCCAAATTATAGCAACAACGGAGAAGTCTAAATCTGTCCTGCAGCCCAGACATTATTCAGTGTTTAGCCTATTTCTCGAGTTCTAGAAGTCCAAATGACTTCAATTTGTTTTTCCTGGAAAGCTGAGATAATTTCCTAGAACTTTCATGATTCAAGTCTGTTCGAATTCTGATGTTAGCAATGACATTTTGTTCAGACAAGAAGATATGGATTTTCACCAAGTCAAGAGTTGGCCACCCACTCAACAATTAGTCATCAAATCATTAGTTTCAAATTTTGGCCTTTAAAAGGAGGCATTTGCCATGCATTTAGGCATCTTGGTTTGCAGATCAAGATCATGTTCTTGCTCTCTCTCTTTATATTTTTGTAATGCTTAAGTTTTTTTTTGGTAAGTTGACGTATGTATTAAAAGTAGAAGATACAAACATTATAAGGGGCATACCCCAGATTTACAATGATAACAGAAACATAAAACAACAGATGGCTACAGGCTAGCCACCAACCCTAAAACTGAAACCTCACTAGATTCGTGAGGGAAAC
>Ga0325403_1007606_pt1 | contig 10362 bp, 6 predicted proteins | sample PopdelMetagenome_19_FD_205665 | JGI IMG/M metagenome (GOLD analysis project Ga0325403, IMG submission 205665) | Populus deltoides microbial communities from Bellville, Georgia, United States - Xylem-PdKOR-R4 | ecosystem: Host-associated > Plants > Phyllosphere > Stem > Wood/Secondary xylem...
TTGCAGGTTCCTTTGACATATCTTATCACTCTTTTAGCAGCCTTGAAATGCAATTCACTAGCACAATGCATGAATCTAGACAAGATACTCACAGCATTCAAAATATCAGGCCTAGTTGAGTGAGATACATCAAGCATCCAATAATTTTTCTGAATTGTGCTTGATCAACCTTCTCAGCTCCATCTTCTTTACATAGCTTCTCCTTTTGATTCATAGGAGTGCTTACTGCTTTGCAATCTTCAAGTTTGAACTTTTTGAGGATTTCTTTGGCATACTTCTTCTGACATATGAACACTTCATGTTCAGCTTGCTTAACTTCCATTCCAAGAAAAAAGGACATCAAACCCAAATCTGTCATCTCAAATACACTCATCATCTCTTGCTTGAACGTCTCCACATTATTGTTGTTATTTCCTGTTACAAGCAAATCATCAACGTAAAGTGAGATGATAAGTATGTTATCACCATTTTGCTTGATGTAAAGAGTCGATTCAGAGAGGCTTTTAGTGAATCCTAAGTGCTACAAATGTTCATCGATTCGGCTGTACCAAGCTCTTGGAGCTTGCTTCAATCCATATAGTGCCTTCTTAAGAAGACAGACTTTGTCCTCCTCTCCTTCATTTGCAAAGCCTTCTGGTTGCTCAGTATAGATCTCCTCCTGTAAAACACCATTTAAAAACGCTGACTTGACATCCATTTGATACACCTTCCAATTCAGTTGTGCTGCAATGGCAAGTAGCAGCCTGATAGTATCAAGTCTTGCTACCGGTGCAAACGTGTCTGAGTAGTCCACGCCAAAGATTTGTGCATAACCCTTCACCACTAGCCTGGCTTTGAGCTTATTGATTGAGCCATCAGCGTTGAGTTTTGTTCGATACACCCATTTTACACCGATTACATTTCTGTTTTGAGGTCTGTCAACCAACTCCCACGTGTTGTTTCTCTTGATCATGAGAAGCTCCTCCTTCATCGCAGCAAGCCAATTTTGATCTAGCTTGGCTTCTTCAAAGTCTGCTGGTTCACACACAGCAATGTTGCACCTTTGATACACATCAAGGAGTGACCGTGTGCCTCTAACAGGAGTGTCATCTGTCATGATGATGTCCCAATCTTCCATGCTTTGATCATCTGTGTCTGAAACAAGATAATTGCCTTTTGGAGAGGCTGAATCTTCTTTGATTGCATCGTTCCAGTCCCATTCTTCATCTTCCAGGAATTGGACATCTCTGCTTATAACGATTTTTCCAGTTTGTGGCTGGAAAATCTTATAAGCCTTTGAAACTAAGCTGTAGCCAACAAAAATGCCTGGAAGTGCTTTCTTGTCAAGTTTATCCCTCTTGACCTGTGGAACAAGGGTGAAGCACAAACATCCAAATACCTTAAGAAAATTCAGAGATGGTTTGTAACCATACCATGCCTCAAAGGGTGTTTGATCCTTCAAGGCTCTTGTAGGCAGTCGGTTTTGCAAGAACACAGCAGTGTTTGCAGCCTCTGCCCAGAATTTCTTTGGTAAATTCTTCTCATGTAGCAAGCATCTTGTTATTTCCAATATGAACTTGTTTCGCCTCTCACTAACTCCGTTTTGCTGAGGAGTATACGGAGTTGTTAGCTGATGATGAATGCCTGCCTCCTCACAAAAAATGTTGAAGGCATTGGAAGTGTATTCCTTGCCGTTGTCTGATCTGAGGGCTTGAATTTTGCAGCCACTTTCATTTTCAACTTTGGCCTTGAAATTCCAGAACACCTGTGCTACCTCTGACTTGTGCTTCAAGAAGAAAATCCAGCACATTCGGCTGTAATCGTCAATGAAAACAGCATAATACAGACTCCCATTTAGAGAGGGTGTCCTTTGTGGTCCTGCAATGTCAGTATGAATCAATTGCAGCTTCCTTGTTGCTCTCCATGTGGCTTCTGGAAAGGGCTTCCTGTTTAGCTTGCTAGTGTGACAAGTTCTGCAGCTGGATATGTGATCATCAAGTGCTGGGAAATCCTTAGCCATCATCTTGGATTTCATAAGCATCAGCCCTCTATGATGATAGTGCCCGAGCCTTTTGTGCCAAATATCTGTGATATTTTCTTTAATTGGGAAAGCAGTATGCTCCTCCTCCAATGGATTTAGAGCAAAACTCTTCTCTTTCATGATTATTTTAAAAATATCATGACCATTCACATCTTTGATCAAGCAGCAATTGTTTTCAAACACTACTTTATAACCCTTCTCAATAAGCTGACTAACACTGAATAAATTTTGATTTATACTAGGGACATACAATACATCAGAGATGAACTTAGTACCTGAGCAAGTCAAGATTGCCACGGTTCCCTTTCCTTCAACAACAAGGTATTCTCCATTTCCAATTCGAACCTTTGAAGTTGTTTGTTTCAGCTCCTTGAATATGTTTCTGTCATATGTCATGTGGTTGGTGCAACCACTATCAATGAGCCAGCTTTCACTTGAGTCATTTCTGGAAATGCAAGTGGCCACAAACAATTGATCTTCTTCTTCTTGATCAGCAATTTGAGCTTCTTCACCATGCTGTTGAATTTTGTTTTTGCAGATGACAGCCTCGTGTCCCATTTGATTGCATTTGTTGCACTTAGCTTCTGGTCTTCTCCAACACTTAAAATGTGGATGTGATCTCTTTTTACAATGCTGGCATGGAGGAAAAGGTCCTTTTTTGTTTCCAGTGTTGCTCCTGTTGAAATTCCTGGAATCACCTGATGATGCTTGACTGCTTCCATTCTTCTTGTAATTCTTTCCTTTTTCTCTATGCTTGACGAATAGAGCTCCTTCAATCTCATCTTCCTGTCTCATGATCCTCCTTTGCTCCTGAGCTTGTAATGCATTTAGCATTTCTATCAAAGTAATTTTTGACATATCCTTGGTATTTTCCAAGGATGTAATTGCAGCCTCAAAGATTTCAGGAATTGTTACAAGAATTTTTTGAACAATTCTTGACTCAGGCAGGGACGAGCCAAGTAAACTGATTCGGCTTACAATATTAAGCAACCTGTCAGAGTACTCTTTGATGGATTCAGTCTTCTTCATCTTCTGCAACTCGAAATCACGCATCAAGTTCAACACTTGCATACCTTGAATTCTTTCATCCCCTTCATACTCAGTCTTGAGAAACTCCCATATCTCCTTTGCTGTTTTCAGAGACATGATTCGAGTGAAAATGGTGGATGCTACTGCAGCAAACAAGCACGCCTTTGCCTTTGATTTTTTTGTTTTCCTCTCCTTCTGTGATTTGACCTGCGCCATGGTGGGATTGTTTGGAAGTGCAGGGATTTCATAATCTTCTTCCACTGCCTCCCACAAATCCAGAGCCTCTAAGTATGTCTCCATCCGTACTGCCCAAAACTGGTAATTGTCACCATTGAACACTGGTGGAGCAATTGATGAGAAGCTTACTTCTGTCTCCATGGGTTACAACACAGATCCCTTTAAATCAAGTTGCTCTGATACCAATTGTCGTTGTTGCAGTGATTGTGAACAACAGAAATAACAAAGGATAATGCTTGTGTTTAAGAAGAGATTGATGAATGAAAAGCTTGAATACTTTATTCATAATTGCAGCTCAATTTATAGAGCTGATACATAACAAACTCCTATGATCATGGTCCTACATTCAAGCCATGATCAATTGATAATGGAAATAACAGAGCTGCGAAGTAGCAGTAAGAACAAGAGAATAGAAACAGAATTGACTAAATCAAAAATTAAAGAAAGAGTAAAATTCCAGCTCAGCAGTCCTGAACATTATTTCTAACAGATTCGGCGAACAAGGAAGTCAATAATATAATTGCGGAAGGATATCCAGCATCTCAGATCCTTGCTCAGGTTCCCTTTATTCTGGCCAACTTTCATTGCCATTGCCTATTACCAGATGAATATGCTTACTGATATGAGATTTCTTCCAGTTATTGGAGGCGGTGGTTGAAACAGATGATGCATCAAATGAACGAAAGGCTTGCATGTGCAACAGTTTGGCTACAGCTGATAAGGTTACTATTTCTGAAGCTCATTTTTCTTGCCTAGTTTCCTCTTTGACTTTGGTATTATTAGTTTATCTGGTGAAATAAAATAAAATAATGGTATTTGCCTTAGCAGTTGGTAACTTGGGTGCTTCAGTATTGCTGCCAATAGCTAATCATAGCTCAGAAAATGTTAAGTTGCTCCTTTTTTTTTCTAGATAAAAATGGTTATAAGAGATGGGGAGCTGTCTAAGAGGGGCCCTCTCTTTAGCCTATCTATTTGAATAATTGACCTTGCTGACACATCCTCTCCCTCACCACCATTGTTAATGATGCATGAAAAACATGACTGAAGTTAGTTTTTCCAAACTGCTGGATTTAATTCTTTGTACCTTTTTTTTTTGAGAAGCTTTTTGGTTACCCATAATGTCAACTCATCAATTCTCTCCAAGTATTATTGTTTCCATTTTTATCTCATTTTATGGGTATAAGTTTTTTTAGGCGCACAGTATCATAGTTAGTGGCGCCTGTTGAACTGAATTTTTATATTTTATGCTTTTATGGATTTGCAGTGTCTCATTGATGGTGCTGATGAGTATTTGCAGCTGCTGGATGTGGCTAGCAACACAATACGAGCTCTCTGTAACATGCCACAAGAAGGTTCTTATGATAGTTCGGTAGCATTCGAGCTTGGGTTGAGATGTAGCACAAGGTGAGATCATGTATAATATAATGCTCCGCTTTTGGAAACTCTTAACTTCTTCACAAAAGAGTCACCTGCCGAACTTTTTATGCATGCACTTTTCTATTCTTTTCTTCTTCATAGTGGGATCAGCGACTACTTAGCCTACTTTCATGTCTTTGAATCCTAATTGATTAAAAAATTGAAACAAGCGGTTGATAATTTGCTTTCTATTTTACATGCATATTTTTTTTTCAAATTTTCAATCATATGAAGGCATGGACATGCCTATGATCATTTGGTTTAGGAATTGTTAGTGGAAATACTGCTGAAAGCTGGGACAAAATGGCTTTGTAATTGGTTATCCTTGCTGCCCCCCATAAATTTGAAGTTGATATGATTATATTTGTCCAAATATTTGAAAGCACAACTTACGAGGGGTAATTCTAACGTTGCAGGCCTGTCGGGCTGCCAGACAGCTAGAGGCATCATAGGATGCGTGATCACTTTGTAAATATTTGAAATTCTGAATGGTGCACAAGATCATTAGAGTTACTACTTAAGCCCAAATACAATCCAGCTTCTAGGAGGGTGTTTTTCCTTTCTAGCATAGTTTGAAAAAAAGTTTTGGCAATCTATTATAGGTTAAAAAACATTTTTTAAAAATAGCATAATCTGGTAAAACCTAAGATTTGGAAAGTGTGCTATTTTAATTTCAGACGAGAGAGAAGAAAAAAAAAGATTAAAATTTTGATCACTATATATCTCTGTTACAATTGGAAATAGCTTGATGAATACATGAACATAAAAAAAGCTACTAATGGTGATCGTTTTAAAGGTGAGTGGTGCATGGCAATGTGAGCCAGCCACCATTGGTATGCTCATGGATTTATCTTGTTGAGTTTTTTCAATGATACAAAAGCTATCCTCGATATGACTTTAGAGTTTTTTCTTTTCTTTTGAAATTAAAATACTGCTCTTTTCAAGTACAATATTTTAAAACATCAAACTTAAAGACTGCAGTTTCTACCGAACTATGATATTTTTTAAAATCCCTTTTCCCCTGTGCTAGTTCCAACTTCCATTTTTTTTTTTTTTTTTATAAATGCGCTGATTTTCTAAAAAGTTCCTGGTAAGAGTAGTTAATCTGCCATAGTGAAAGCCGCCATGTTTTGTCCTGCGAGCCTCATTTGATGTGGACCTAGACCACTTTCGTTTAAGATTTACTAGGAAATCTGCTGAAATGCCCATGATCTAATGCTAGGATGGCCAATACAACAAAAGCTAAAGGTATCGAAGTCAAATTTATGTATAAAAAAGGTAGGTAGCCTTGGAGTCCATAGTCTATACCCCTATATCATGCACGTGGAAGTCATTTACTTGAGATTGTATTTTCTCAAGGACTGGTTGGCAATTTGTCATCTCACGTCTTAATTTCCGAAGTTTGAATTTTTGCTACGCTAGTTTTGATTACTTGAAATTTCTGTTTTTTGGTATGCTTAGTCAACTACATGCGGGGACCCATTAACCTCTAGACTGGCTCAGCTACCCCACTCCATGCCTTTGATCCCGCCGAGACCAAACCTTAACCTTCCACACACCCCTATATATCAATCTCGAAAGGAACGAATTAAGGAAGAGAGATTTGTGTCATTTTTTTTTTTCTGTGGTTGCCTTCTTTAAGTTTGCTCTCTGTGGCTAGTTACTTTCCAGTCGAGATGGCAATAGAAGCAGACGATTCTTTCAAGAAACCTGGAGCTGTTCCATTTAAATGGGAGATCCGACCTGGTGTCCCAAAGATCCAACAAAAACAATTACAGGAAAAACAGCAAAAGAAACCCCCGACATTGCCATCACCACCACCACCTTTCAGTCATCGTCAGCAAAAGAAAGAACTATCACCTCCGACATTGCCATCAACATCACCACCTTTCAGTCATCTTAGTCCTTCGACAACTCCTCTAGTACAAAAGCAAAAGCTTAAGCCTCCACCAGCCGGATCCATTTTCCTCCCTCCATCTCAGCCCTGTGCCCGATCATTTCACTCTGTTCCGCGTAGCTTGTCTGAGCGTTGGAGGTTCGAGCAACCAGTCCGTGTCCGACCTGAATGTGTTTCAGCTGGGTGTTTCCCATCACCTCTATTAAGGAGAAAACAAAGCAAGAGGAGGACCGCCTTCAGCATAGCCAAACCTGGATCAGAACCTGATTATACCTCTGACCTTGACACGCTCTCTCGGTGGTCCATTTCAAGCAGGAAGTCACTTTCGTCATTCCGTGACTCACCAGCGTCCTCATTTTCATCATATCAGTCATCACCTCGACCAGTGAGTGATGCCGAGTGGGCTGGGTTTGGACTTTTTTGAAGCACCCTACTGTATATACGCTGCTCTTTCAGAGGTTCTTTGAGGGAATGTATCTATTGTTGCTTTGGAATGTTTACCAAGTTGGTCAGCTTTGAATGCTTTGATTGCTCTGCCGTCATGGAAAAGCACTATGCCGCTTGTGGTGCCACTTTGTTGGATCAACAGCCCAAGATGACCTGTGGATAGATAGTAAAGAGAATTACTTGCATGGAGTACTCTCGGAGTGTTGTTTTCTATATAGATAGGGTAAAAGATGTGACGATGTTGTAAATAATTTTCCCAGAGGCTATGGTATTTGTCTTTGTGTAAACGCCATTGCCTAGCTAGTTATGTTATAGACAAGGGAAGTTTCAATGTTTCTATCAAGTGATCTTCGTTTTTCCTTCCCAGTTGTTGTTGTGGTCAATATTCATGAGGCCATGATTGATAATTTGATGCCTCATTCTCCGGACATTTCCCTTCCAATTACATATGATCTAACCCCCACATGCCTCTGCTTAATCATATAGACAAATTAGAACAATTCTGTCTCTGTCTTCGTAAAAGTCTACTTCTTCCCACCAAGGCTCATTTTATTAATATTTTTTTATCATTCAAGGTGTACAATCTGTGTCTTAAATAAATATCAGATGTCGATATTGGCTGCAACCAAGACCTATCAAGCATCGGAGGAGCACAATCGGAAGGAATCCACCTATAATAATCTTCATTAGTGTCTCTCTGTTTTTATTGGTACAGATGATAGCAGGATCTCTGAAATATTGATTTCAAGCGATAAATAATTTTGTTTTTATGTTGTAAAAAAAATCCACTCTTGAATACAAGAAGAGATTGGAAATGGGGAATTTCCACATCAGAGAAAAGTAGGAAACCTTGTACAATTACCGTGGTTTGTTTTTTATTTTTAAAAGTATTTTAAAAAAATTAAATTAAATTAAATTTTATTTTTTATTTTAAATTAATTTTTTTTATATTTTCATATTATTTTGATGTATTAATATTAAAAATAATTTTTTTAAAAACAAAATATTATTTTAATTTAAATCCAGAATATAATAGCACCATAGCAGTATAACATATTAATCCATAGTAGCATGAGCCAAGACCAGCTTATTAGGCATTACAAAGCTCAAATCAATAAACAAGCAGCAATCCATCTCAAACGAGCCTAGCAGGCAGTAGTCTTGCACCTCTAGAACGAAGCCCAAACAGAGCTTCCAGTTCTTTTCTTCTTCTTCTTCTTCAGACAGAGCCAAGAAATACACAAGAAAGAATTTGAGCTAGCTTCACCTCTGCTCTCATTTCAAGTGGATTTATTTCATTTTAGCTGAGCTGATACATCTGGTTTGTCATTTCTATTTTCCCCTAAAACATGAATCCATCAAAACCTCTAACAAACCGAAACCAAACTTGTCTTGTAATAAACCAAGTCCTCTCCATAATGATTCAAAACCGCCCGTTTGACACCAAACTTGCATCATCAACAACAAACCCAAATTTACTAACCATCGATTCAGTCTCTGATATTCTCCGATCAATCCCCAGATTCTTCTTTCTTTCTCCACGTTCCATTGGCCGCCAAAACACAGCCCGCCATCGCTCTCCATTAAAACAACGTAACCTCAAAGAAGAAACCCATAAATCCCGCCACAATGTTCTCATTCTTGGCCCAGCTGCTTATAGAGACCCCAAAAGGGTCGCTTTAGGTGTTAACAAAGCAGTTGAGTTCTTTTATTGGCTTGAAAATCACTTTAGTTTCAAACACACTGAGATTACATGTAGAGAGATGGCCATTGTGTTGGCAAGAGGGAGTAAATTGGATGAATTATGGCACTTTCTCAAAGAAATGGCTCAAAGAGAGCATGGGAATTGTTTAGGCCTTGTTAGTGTCAGTACCGTTACCTGTTTGATAAAAGTCCTAGGAGAGGAAGGTTTGGTTCATCAAGCATTGGCGTTGTTTTATAGATTGAAGCAATATCATTTAAAACCGGATGTTTATGCGTATAATACCCTTATTTATGCGCTTTGTCGAGTTGGGAATTTTAAAAGGGCAAGATTTTTGTTGGAACAAATGGAGTTACCGGGATTTAGATGCCCGCCAGATATTTATACTTATACTATATTGATTAGTTCTTGTTGTAGGTATGGTTTGCAAACTGGGTGTAGAAAGGCGATACGGCGGAGGATATGGGAGGCTAATCATTTGTTTAGGATCATGTTGTTCAAAGGTTTTGTTCCTGATGTTGTTACCTATAATTGTTTGATAAATGGATGTTGTAAGACAAATAGGATTGAGAGGGCTCTTGAGCTTTTTGAGGATATGAATAAAAGGGGTTGTGTGCCGAACCGAGTTACTTATAATTCTTTCATCAGGTATTTTAGCATGGTGAATGAGATTGATAAGGCTGTTGAGATGTTAAGGAGGATGCAGAAGATGAATCATGGTTCGGCAACTACGAGTTCATATACTCCAATTATTCATGCTTTGTGTGAAGCAGGAAGGGTGCTAGAGGGTCGAGATTTTCTTGTTGAGTTGGTTGATGGGGGTTTGATACCGAGAGAGTATACATATAGGTTGGTTTGTGATGCATTGAAGTCAGTGAGAGAGGGCAGTTCACTAGGTGGGGAATATGATAAGAGAATTAAAGATGGTATAGAGGATAGATATAGAAAAGTGAAGAAAGTGAAACCAATAATGGCATGTAAGATGATGTTGTAGCATGTGGGAGTTCCTACTTTGCAGACACTGGCTACATGCTATGTTTCATGGATTTCCTTACCATTTCCTGGTGTATCATCTGTGTCTGGGAGATTTTCTGTTATTTAAGGTCTCTGGTACTCGTATTCTTATCTGCATAAAACCACTGGATGCGAGTACTTCAAGATGAATTAAAGGGCCTGGCACACAGGGCAGCATAGGCTACGTTAGACAACTTCATGCAACAGGCAGAATGGTAAGGATACCTTTGTCACAGTGCTGGTGGGACATTACTCTGATTACAAGTTCTTCAGGTGCAAGTGGTTAGGTTATCTTCAATGCTAGTGAAATGAAAAACGATTTATATATTTATCTTCTTTCAATAGGTTTGCACTAACTATGGACTTCCACAATAGAGCTGAACCATTATCCACCAATACAGGTTCATTATCCTATTTGCACTAACTATGGACTTCCACAATAGAGCTTAACCATTATCCACTAATACAGGTTCATTATCCTATCTTTCTCAAAACAATTACAGTGAAGCTGACAATGCAATCATTATGTTGCTCTCTTTAGAGTTCATGTTTCTCTGATGCGGGTTGCATCGTGAACTGAAAATATATACTACAACGGGC
>Ga0325403_1007609_pt1 | contig 10362 bp, 6 predicted proteins | sample PopdelMetagenome_19_FD_205665 | JGI IMG/M metagenome (GOLD analysis project Ga0325403, IMG submission 205665) | Populus deltoides microbial communities from Bellville, Georgia, United States - Xylem-PdKOR-R4 | ecosystem: Host-associated > Plants > Phyllosphere > Stem > Wood/Secondary xylem...
ACCTTATGTGAAAACACTAAAGGCTATAGTACCTACCTGTTCCTTTCCAGAGAAGGACTCCAGTTAGAGCTAACATCCTTCCATGTGGCCACCACGTAAATCCAAATATTTTTGTTGTTATGTCAGGATAAGCAAATGGAAGGATGGATCAATGAGAAAGGAGAGCTTAAAGGTGAAAGATCGTCCAAGTTCTTCGGCTTCAATGCAGGACCTAGGATTTGTCCAGGGAAGGGATGGTCTTTAGTGTGATGGAGGCTGCTGCTGCAACTATTGTTTATAACTACCATGTTCAAGCTGTGGAAACCGCCCTTTGATCCCTAGAGCTAGTGCAATCCTTGATATGAAATATTGTTCGAGGGCTAGGATTAACAGTAGATGGGCTTGAACTATATATATTTCATTTATTAGAAAATAATATTTGATGGATCGTATAAGCTGGAACACCAACTATGCCATATGAGTTATTTCTATTGTATGACTTTGGTTCAGAGTATTTTTAATTAAAATGTTCGATGGGTAATAGCTGAAATATATATCGAGAGATCCCATCTTGGATTGACCGGAATGTTCTAGACAATTGCAGCTGACCAAGTGAGTAGGGCTGTTCTTATCAATATTCAATAACTTTCCACCCACCCATATGCATAAAGGTATTGCAGCAGTTAAAAAAGAAACAGGGTAAGGCGCTTCATGTAACTCGGCAGACCTCGGCTTTCGATCTTAACCATGCACAAGAAAGAAGATTTCGGCTAGCTAGGTGTGGGCTAAAGGGCAAGAAGACCAGCCAGACCTAATTTTACAGTTCAAACCTCCGAGTGGACCTCGTTAGGCATTTCGCTTGCTAGAGTTGATTGCAGCTTCCAACTACCATCCGCTTGGCCAGTTGGCCTTTCTAAATCACAGCAAAACATTTCACTTCTCATTTTTTTTCTCTCTTAAGAAACTGACTGTGGAAATGGAAGAAGACTCGACATCTATCAGTTCCTCAATTGTTTTCAAACGAACAACTTGAAAATAAAATGTGCTGTTCTAGCCTGTAGGTTAAGTTGATTGCCTATCATGGCTCAAAGAAATTTAGAATCAAATTCCATACATGACCAAAACGAGAGATGTTAAGCTAGGAGGCGGGAGATTTACTCCAATTTGGATGATATGCAATCAAACTGTATATCCATATAATCTCTGCGTGTATAAATTTGGACCCATATCATTTATTCATGGAAAAGTGAACGATTATCAAGTCACTATTTTTTACCAGATGCTATGAGACGATCCCATCGCCACGCTCATGAACACGTATTTCCCAACACCAGTTCTAGTTTATTTCTTCAAATAAATAAATTTATCTCACCTAAGATTTTTACATCGACCATAGCAGAGCCACAGCCCTCTGGCATTACTTACCAACCATTTCCTCGCTTCCGTACATCACTCTTAGGCTTCCTAGGAGCATATCGAATTTGTTTGTCGTGCCTGGAAAAAGAAAAACATAGACATCATAAGAGAACATAATCAAAAGATACATATTATTTACTCGTGAATTTAGCCTGAAGGTTATAAATAAATTAAACACAGGTTCAGTCCCAAATACAAGGTTTATGTGTGCGAGAAGGCACTCAGTGGTCGCTGCCAATGAAATCAGACCAAGGCTCCATTATCTTTGTCCCACGGACTAGATGATTTAATTAAAACACCCCTAACGCGCTCATTCAGTGTGTTTGAACAATATAAAGCAACGGTCACCTTATTGATTGGTCATTTGAAATTAATGTTCATCCTGAGGAAAGTAAAGGGCAGTCCAAATAGCTTTCCTGTGTTCATGACTGATTGTTCCCTGGGATCTAATCAATGTATACAAGAAATAACCTAAATAAATAGATAAAATTAACATCAAAGATGTCAAAGAATCCGAGCACCACACAAAAAGGGCTTAAATTCAATCTTAATAGATGTACCCCCTTTTTTTCTATTATTATCATTAATAAGATACTAGAAGGGCGGAATTCGGCATTTGCAACATTTCTTCAGTGCTCCTAGTGCCGTGAACTAGATCTCTTGCTTATGCCCTTTTCAATTCGATATTGGTACTGGCAATAAAATTTGATCATTTGGACCATTCTGACTCATGACCTTCAGACCTTGATACTAATTTGATAGCATTGTTCTCTAGTTTAATGAAGGTGGCCATGTACCAGAAGTTACACTAAGTCATTGACCATAGAAAATATACGACTAACTGGAAATGATATTGTTGCTGATCAACCAAGAAACAGCAGTTTTTGACTGGGATCCTCAGAAATAAAATCCATGATACTTATTATAAAATCCTGGCAGAAGCATTCTAAAAATAAACAGAAGTGTATATACTTACATTCGAGCCCTTTTCTTCTCTTTGTACCTCATCATTGCATTTTCTCGGGCATGATGCTTCATCATTAGTGATGTATGCTTCAACATTAGGGACTCCCAATGTACATAGTTCAGAATTGATCCCTTCACTCACATAAGGATTTAAGACATTAGAACTGTTATTTCTCCGAAATTTAAAGATATACGATACTATCTGAAATCTAAAGGCAAGAATCTGCTCTCTACACACTGCTCACACCTTTGAAGAAAATGTCAGTAACTCGGTTTTAATCGTGTGCAAATTCTTCTTATTTCCGCAACAAATATTTTCTGTATGGTTTACTTTCCCAACTGTGTTAACCACAGTGTGCACTTGTATTTGACAACTGGCATTTTCTTCTCATAAATCAAAGTGTCAAAACCATACCTTCCTTGCTCTTCCATCTCTGTTGTTGGATTTCTCGAGAGGCATATCCTTCTTAACAGAAGAGCATGGCAAATCACTCTCATCAAGAAATGCTCCGATTGGATCTAGATCGCCCCCAAACAGTTCTTCAAAGTTGCAAATTCTTTTATCAACATCCGGTATGTTAAAATCATCATGGAAAATAAGTCTTCACAAACCCCAAGGTCTTGCATATTTTTAGACCACAACTGCAAAAGTTAATTAACAAAAAAGTCAAGAGGTTAATTTCGAACAGCAATCTAGGATCATTTTCTAGTCACATGTAGTCATCCTTTTTAATGTTGTTAACTACTGAAAAAGGAAGCACCATGAATTCTATGCCATTGTGGTGATTATCTGTAAACAGCATTCAAGCAAAAGGTGAAGATTGAAGCTTTTCTGTCGTGCTAGTTTCTCTGGAAGAATGGAGACTAGTCTCGTCCAGTCCAGCTCGCTTTTCCCCTATTGTTCTTCGTTACCTTTTTCAGCTGACGTGTAAGCACGAGAGGTGAACTTTTTGCTGACGTGGAAATCGACACGTGGTTTCGTTCTTTATTTGGTTTTATTCATCTGTTTTCTTTTACCAAATTAAATGAAAGATTTGTGAACACCCTCTTACTTATATTTTTTTTAATCAGTTAGAGAATCGCAAACACTGAATTGTGAATGGAGACAGTAATTTTATTGAATTTATTAGGCATACAGTTTTTGTATGATTACAGTCAAAATGAAAAGGCATAAAATTCAATTTGGTTAATTAAGAGGGATGGTTTTTAAAGTATTTTTTTAAAAAAAAATACATTAAAATAATATTTTTTTTATTTTTTAAAATTTATTTTTAAAATCAACATATCAGAATAATTTAAAATTAACTTTTTAAAAAATAAATATTATTATGCCATAATGCTAAACAAAACCTAAAAAAAACTGAGAGAATTGGGTCAAGTTTTTTATGGACAAACAGGGATTTTTCAGAATGTGGTTTTTTATTTTTAAATATTAATTTTAAATATATTACACACTAATTTTAAATATTAAATAAAAAAATAAAATTATAACAAGATATGTTTAGCACATAACTTGTTTATATATATATAAAAAAAGTAGTTTTGGTTAAGAAACAACATAGTTCGGACTAAATTACACGTATTTTACACCTGAAATATTTATGGATGCCATTCTCACTTAACTTTTTTTTTTTAGAAAAGGAATAATACAAAAAAAAAAAAAACAATGCATAATGAAAACTAGAAAAAAAAACATCGTTTATGGCTTATCACCCATAACACACAGTCAACCAACGTAAACAAACTGAACCGCCGCAGTTTGGGTCCCCCCACGAGGAGGTAAAAACAGCAGACAAAAAAAGGCATCGAATCCACCTTGGAAAAGTTCAGTTAAAGCAGTTTCCCGTACAGTTTTTTTTAATGGGATGAAAAAAAATTGATGTTTTTTAAAATATTTTTTATTTAAAAATATATTAAAATAATATTTTTTATTTTTTAAAAATTATTTTTTATATCAATATATTAAATATAATACAAAAATATAAAAAAAAATTAAATTTTCAACAATTCATGTTCGGAACGCAGCACCAAACAACAAGGAAAATGATTTCATTCCACAAAACTTCAAAACATTTTAGCAAGAATTCTGAACAATTGAACTGCTAGAAGGTAACGCGCCTGCATTAAAGCGAAGAAACAATAAGCTGCAATATAGTGCACAGACAAGTAAGGATATGCTGCAGGCAAGGAAAGCACCATATTCTAAGAGAGAGAGAGAAAGGAAAAGGAGCATAGGAAAGCAATCATGCATTCATTGAACATCTACAAACTCAATCTAGCAAGTCATTTACAACCTCGATTGTAGCAGTTACAAGCCTCGCTGCTATTAGAAACACCAATTTTCTCTCTAATAGTTCTAATCAATTTTAATACAAGCATACAGTAGAGTTTGCTGTATCATCCCAACAAACCCCGAAAATGAGTGTTTTGGTATTCACAAACGTAAAAATTCGATGCTTTAACCCAAACAAAAGTATTGATAACTCACAATTACATATCAAAATTTCATTAGAGGGCATGTTAGTCAGCTTTTCTTTGCAAGAACTTCAATAATGTCCTCATCGTCCATTCCAAGACTATCAGGGGTGGCTGTCAGATTGATTTTGTCCCCATCAAACATAAAAACTAGGCTCTCAATTCCAAGCTTAACTTTATCAGCATACCGTTTGAAGAGCCGCTCGAACTTTTCATCCTGTCAAAATAGTGAACTTCAAACATAGTTTATACCGTTGATTATACATGTTTCACCTCTTGTAACATACAAATGGCATACATTACAAAGTACACATAGAAAAGGATTTTGTTAAAATATCCAGAATGATAATTAAGATGACTTCATCATCAAGGGCACTTGCACTCCTAAATTAATGAATAATTGAGGCCAACATCTTACACAGAACAAAGTCTATGTAAAATGACCAGTGATGACTTTCCAAATGATCTGTTGAAAACCTTATTTAAAATTGAATGTCTTTGCATGAGATATGTGTTTGAGATGACAATATCCTAACCCAAGCTTCAATCTACAAAAGAAATTCAATGCCATTCATTAGAAACGGGGAAGAGGAATATCCAAAGCAAAGATGACTTTGCACATATAACACTCAGCAAGCAAGGCACTAATAGAAAATGCTAATACGCTACAAAGTTTACCACTTCCAACACTAGCATCTTATGTTTCACCTGGACAGTGAGACTGCTGTTCATCACTGGTTTTCTTTTGAGGTTCATGGCAACTCTAGTTGCATATTTGCCTTTAAATCTTCCAGGTGTTATGCACTGTAGATGTTACTCAACAACTTCCCACAAGGGGATGTCCATAAATGGTTTTTTTTTTCCTGTTATTTCCTACCATCAAATTTAGAGAAGTTAATAATCTTATCATGCACTCTCCATTTTATTCTGTGGTTTGCATGAATAATTTTATCGTGGCTACATGAAACAATCAGTTTTATAAACAAAGCCTAAACTTTAGATATATGTACCTTGTACACACGAAATTGTTTAACTTCATCCTTGTCTTGAATTGAAATAACTATTTTAGCCCTTTCATGATGAGGCTTTGATGGTTGCTCGGCCCCAGACTCCAGATCAGCCTGCACTGAATCACTTTGTCTGTTTGGTGACTCCATATATTGAAACAAACACTCTTTATTTGTCAAAGCTTTTAACTCCTGCTTCCTTAACCTACATGTATGGTTGAAATAAAATTCTAAACCAAAGGTTCACATAAAATGGGAACACTAGAAGATAACGAAACACTTTCACAACATATCAAGTTATCAACTGAGGAGATTATAGGGCCATGAGTATGAGGAGGCTTAATTTGCGTATTGCTTAAATTTCACAGTAGTACAAAAAAAAGAGGAGATATTTACCTCAAATCTTCACAAAACAACTGCCTTGATATTAGCTTTTGAAGTAAATATTTCAGGCATCAATCTTGATCTAGGTGAAATTATAAAAATCAACAAATTTGGCGGAAAGGTGAGGTGGGTGCCAATAAGGGAGCTAAGAAAAATGTAAAATTTTGAAAAGAATGAAAGAAAAGAGGAAGGGCAAAAACTTGTCTGTGGAATGAGCTTTCCATAAAAGAACAGGTGATATGCTTGAAATAACAGCCATTGCAATAATTTAAAAGACCACTAAAGGCGTGATTTCAAATATTGTAGTTACATTAAAAAAAAAAAAGACGAAAAGATAACAGTATACATGAAAATCTTATTCCGTTACAAATAAGTTTGAAATTGTGATGTGTAAATAAATAGAAGAAGTTTAAATTGCTCAGGATGAGTACATGGTACAATGTTCTGAAAATTTAAAGACAGCCTTTCACATGAGTTGTTGGAGATCAATAATGTAGTGGGAGTGCATGAAAAATATGAACTCAAAGGAAGCCAAAAGTGTTTAGCAGGGCATCACTAAAATTGGGCTGCTGCTATACCAGTGGCCCTTTTTTCCACATGAAATCAAGAGGCCTAATAACTGGCATCGCTAATGGCTAAAATTGATTGCCTTTTCTAACAGTAAGTTTTTCAAAATCTTCCTTGTTTTCCCACCCTTATGAACAAGGTTCTTGTCACTAGAACAAACAGAGAGAATTGAATACTTGGTTCTATAACCTAAAATTTGAGCTATTACAAGCTGTGAGAAGAGGAGCTCAATTTTAGTTGTTAGTAAAGGTTGCTGTTGCAGACCTGAGATTATATTTGAATTATTATCAGTCATCACCATTCCAGGAAATCATGTTAGATAGCAAAAAGAACAAAAAAAAAAAAAACAATTAGTTCAGTTTGGTTATTTTATTCTTTTTACATGAATTTTGGTTGTCTTGGTTTTAAACATTAGAAAATTGAAATATTGAGTTTCATCTCAAAAACCATCAGCAACGAATGAAATGAACTGAATGGCCAAACCCAGATAAATGAAAAAAAATGCTGTTGTGCATCTCCATCAAGGATATGATCACGCTCAGTTCAGAACTAATATAAACGATAGTATAGCATGCCAATAGATTGAACAAAGGGATTAAATTTAATGCCAATAGAAGTTGCAATTGCTATAAAAAAAATAATTTCTATCATTAATTTCTCATGTAGTAAATCTTAATTAACTACACAAAGACTTCATTGAAAATTAACGAACCGGAAAAAAGTCAAGAACAGGCAAGATTCAATTTTCTCAATTTCATAATAGTGATCTTCATTGCAAATGTATTGTCTTTGGCATTCTCTCACAATGCCATAAAAGCCAATTGCACATACCTTGTGAAAGCAAATTTAAGCAAATCTAAGTGCAGTATGCTCTCAGAAGATAGAAACCTCAACATTGCCACCAGAAAACACTGAGAACTAAACCTTGGTATCAAAGTAGCATTCACAGCATGCTTATCATGCACGCGTGTGTATGTTATGTGTGTGTTCACCAATCAATTAAAGTGAGCTCTCCCTAACTCAGCGCCACTAAATGCCTCTCCAGATCTAATCTCTAAATGATCTTGAGTTGTCATAAATTGTTCAGCAAATTTTTTTTCCCTTTAATAGTTAACAACAAACAATCATGAACCAGAACTCATAACTCTTAAACATTAAATTATTTAAACAGAAAGATCTATTTAACATGCTTTACAAGTCACAGTGGCATTAGTGTGCGCAGAAATCAAACACGGGAAAGATTATAAATCAACAAGGAAATATATTTAACATTTAAAATTAAACAAACAAATCAAACTCTTTAAACAAACAATGAAACTCATACCTCAGCTCTTTAATAGTTGAGTCCTCATCAATCTGCTTCGGGGACTCACTGGAGTCCTTGGGAGGAGGAAGTAGCCAATCCTCATCGTCATTAATCACTTGGCTTGTTTCACGATCACCGCCAACAATCTAATATATATATAAAGAATAGAAAGGCACACCATCTTCACTCAATTTCTCTAATCAAAACACACATAACTGACAATGAGGAAAAAAGAAGAGAAGAGAAGGAAAAAAACCTCCACGTTGTGCTTGGAAATCTTCCTTTTTTTAGTTGAAGGAACTGGTGGTTTATCATATTCGTCGTCGTCGTCCTCCTCTGCCATGGAAAAAACCAAGCCAAATTCAGCTTTCTTTCTACCATCAATCAACCAAATAGGGAATTAAAGAAAGAAACGAAGGTAGAGAGTATTTAGAAGAAACCATCAAGGATTGTGATAGGCTGCACGCGACGGTAATCAAATAGAGAATCAAGATCTTCAACGGAATCAGCCTGCAATTTCAAACAAATGAAAAGTTATTAGAGCTAAAGAAACCCTAGCTATTCGTTTAAGCTTTAAAATCAGAATTTGGAACGAGAGAGACGCGCCATTAGTAGTAATACTCAAAATCAAAAAGCTCTTTCCTGCCCAACGGCCAAGTTAGGATTTTAGTTTTGGTTTGATTTGATTGGTTTTACAGGGAGTGACGATGATGAGGATGGATGGACAAGGAAATTTGACTTGGTGACAGCCGCGTGCTGAGGCGGTTTACTGGATATAATTGGGCTGGGTTTGGTCAATTTAATTCGGGCTGCCTGCAATCTTAATGGGCTCTACTCAACAGAAATGGACTGGCCTATTTGTATTCATTCAACATTAACTAAACTCATTATCCGTTCCGTAGCATAATTGCTTCATGCACGCACCTTTACTTTTGTTTTGTGTTAAGAATATCTTTCTGCTATTTTTTATTGTCAACTTTATACATCTCCTTGCGATGAAAATAAAAAATGATTTCCAATGTTGCTGACAGTCTTTTCTTTTGCTTAAAAGTACAAGATAGTGTGTGGTTATTTTTATAATTTAAAAGGTAAAAGAGAAGATAAAAATGTATATGATTAAAAAAATAAAAATAAATATATTTTTATATAATTATGAAGTAAATTTTTATATTTTAAAAATATAAATTATATAGATGATATGTTTTTAGAGACAATACTTATTATTTTTTATTTTTAAAGTATTTCTATAAAAATCTTTTAATTTTAAATTTGTCAAATTAAAACATATAAAAATAAAAATAGTAATTATTATAGTTTTAAACTCAATTTAAAAATTAACATGGGACAAAATCCCAATCACAGGTTGTGAGAATCAATCCTAATTTTTTTATAAAATATGCATATAAACAATATTATTTTAACTATTTTTTTTCAAAGAAATCAATGAGTTTCTTATTCGGGTTGGACTAAATTAATCTTTCTTTTATTTTTATAAAACATTCGGATTTATTGACACTTTATTTTGATAATCAAAACTCTAAAAATATTTTTAAATAATCAAATCAAACAAAAAAAATTAAAAAATATATAACTACATTAAAACTCATTAAATTATATATATGGGATTTATATCTTATAAATATTAACTATCATATATTGAATGACAATTTAGTTTCACTTTCTTAATTTTTATTTTAGTAAAATTATAAATATTTTATATACTTTGAAAATAGGAAAATTAACTATTTTAATTATTACCAAACTTTATATAAAATAATTTAAATTCGGATTTCAAATATTTATAATTTATTAGTTCAATAAATATTTGAGTTTATTAATCTTGCAAACTAAAATTTAAAAATAAAATAATAATGAGAAATATTCAATATATAGTTAAATAATAGACGTGCATGAGAAGAAAATTAATTGTTTAAAAAGATTGTTAATACATTTTTCGTTTTGATATTTAGAGTCCTCAAATTAAATATTCTTCTCATGAATTAATTAGCCTTTTTTTTCTCCTCTCTAACTTTGTTAGTGCCATGCAGCAATATCCTCAGAAAGAAGTGTGAGCACTGCATGCAAGGCGATGAAAGCAGGGGCATCTTTGTGTCTTGATAAACCGATATCTTTGTATGATCTCAAATACCTGTGGCAATATGTTTTTGAGAAGACAACGATATGTCGAGTGAAGGTGAATATATAGCTGCATAAATGATAAGATGTGATAAGTGTTGGAGAATAATATAAATCATATTTTGA
>Ga0325403_1007610_pt1 | contig 10361 bp, 9 predicted proteins | sample PopdelMetagenome_19_FD_205665 | JGI IMG/M metagenome (GOLD analysis project Ga0325403, IMG submission 205665) | Populus deltoides microbial communities from Bellville, Georgia, United States - Xylem-PdKOR-R4 | ecosystem: Host-associated > Plants > Phyllosphere > Stem > Wood/Secondary xylem...
ATTTTTTTTGTGGAGAATTTACTCCATAAAGAATTTCCCTTTCTTGCAGGATGATTTACTTAAAATACTCGGCGAGAAACACCGACTCTATGATTTTTTGAGCAGTCTTTCGATGAAGTGTTCTTATTTACTTTTCAACAAGGAGCATGTGAAAGAAATTCTTTCGGACGTCAACACACATAACTCTGCTGGAAATATGCATTTTACTCGATCTTGTATGGATTTACTGGTGGTAAGAACATGTCAATTATACATCTTATTGATGATGAGTTTTTTATCAACCATGTGATCTATGTTTGCACACTCATACATTTTTGTCACTCCATGGTCTTTAATGCTATTTGATGCAATTGCATCCCTTCACCCACAAACTTTTTTGTTTTTACAATTATATCAAACACGGTCTTTTTCTATGTGTTTGCTTGTACTGTTGCAGCTGTAGTAGGAAGCTGCAGCACTTCAGCCTTCAATTTGCTTGACAATCTTATCTGAATCTTCTTTTATTTGTTTTTTGTTCACATTTTGACTTGCACATTTTACTATTTTGCTGTGAAAAAACAAATGCCATCTATAGATTTATTTTTTTATGAATTTTCAGATTCTTGCTCGCTTCAGTCCATTGCTGCTTGGTGGCTCAGGGGAAGAGCTAATAAATTTTCTGAAAGATGACAACGAAATAATAAAAGAAGGTGCTTTGCATGTTTTGGCAAAGGCTGGTGGTACAATCCGAGAACAACTTGCGGAGTCATCAAGGTGTGTTGCATGAAATTATTGACATTTAGAGCCAGATAATTGTATGTAAATGTTTATACTCTTCTTATTACTCACCTGCAGTGCAATTGACCTTATATTGGAGAGGCTTTGCTTGGAAGGTAGTCGAAGACAGGCCAAGTATGCTGTGCATGCCCTAGCAACAATCACAAAGGATGATGGGCTCAAGTCCCTCTCTGTTTTATACAAGGTTCCATTTTTGTCTTTGTTGGTGTCTGCATGCATTATCATTAGAGTTTTGGAATGCTCCATATGTATGTTAATACCAGCATTCATGGTATTTCTTTCTCAATTTGCAGAGACTCGTTGACATGCTGGAGGAGAAGAGACATTTGCCTGCTGTACTACAATCTCTGGGATGCATAGCACAGGCTGCAATGCCGGTTTTTGAAACTAGAGAAAATGAAATTGAAAAATTCATTAAGAACAAAATTCTAGAATGCAGTAGTGTATGCATTTGCAAATCCCTAACTTGTGCAATGATTTGAGATGACTTGATAATAACTAGTCTTATTATTAGAGTTGCTTCTGTTTCGCAGAAATCAGAAGATAATACAAAAGCTTGCTGGGACGACAGAAGTGAACTTTGTTTGTTGAAGGTAGTTGGAATTGTCCTATTTTTTCCATCCTTTTGAAGATTAAAAACAATAGCCTTAATATCAGTATTTTACTTAATAATTTGGTCTGGATATAGATCACATTGCCTTCTTTCTCATGTAATTTTTAGAATATATATTATTCCCTGACCACTTTACAAATTGGATTCTATTAAAAAATTGCTTGCAGATATATGGAATTAAGACATTGGTCAACAGCTACTTGCCGGTTAAAGATGTTCAACTTCGTCGTGGTATTGACAGCCATCTGGAAATCCTTAGAAACATACTTCTTTTTGGAGAAATATCGAAAGATATTGAATCAAGGTATTATGTTTATTGCTTTTTATTAGTTTATGTATAAACTGTTGTCTGTTCCCCCTTGGGCTTGTTAGGTTTGCAATTTCATATGTATTTTCTTTTTATCATACAGTTCAGTTGATAAGGCCCACTTGAGGCTTGCTTCTGCAAAGGCAGTTCTTCGTTTGTCGAAGCATTGGGATCATAAGATATCTGTTGATCTCTTGCATTTAACCTTGAGGACACCAGAGGTGGAGTTTTTTGAAGTGTTCTCTTAAAACATAACAATACAATTTCATTTCCAGGTTATATGTAATGAAATGATTTTTGCTGTTAGTAATCCCCTTCCTTTCCCTCTCTTCTTTCTTTTGGGTCATGCAGATTGCTTTCCCGCAAGCTAGGAAATTATTCCTGAGTAAAGTTCACCAATACATCAAGGACCGGGTTCTGGATCCAAAGTATTCTTGTGCCTTCTTATTTAATATGACAGGATCCAAACCCCTTGATTTTGAGGAGGTATTTCTACTGTACTTGATTTTTTCAAACAATTGTTACTATGGTCAAATTAACAGATACCATGTGTGCCGCCACGGTAAAATTTCTGAAGTTTTGTTGTCTGTTTTTGCATTTTACTTGGAATGGCAGGAGAAGCAGAACCTTGCTGATATTATTCAGATGCTCCAACAAGCTAAAACTCGACATGTCCCTGTGCAAAGTGATGCAAATCCCTTGGCAGTTTATCCTGAATATATTCTCCCATATTTGGTCCATGCTCTTGCTCATCAATCATGTCCTAATGTAGATGAGTGCAAGGATATTAAAGTATTTGAGCCAATATACCGGTACATCTAATTGCACATTTTGTTGTCTTAGATGTGCTTTTTGTAGGTTATCTCATACAATGTTATTTTATAAATAAAGGCCGCCTAGATTTTATTGAGAAAGCCAGAAAACTGAGAGGGAATAACATTATTTCCACCCTTCTTTCCAGGCAACTGTACTTGATCCTTTCCATGCTGGTGCATAAAGATGAAGGTGTCAAGTTGGAAGCTGGTATCAACAAGGAGAAGGAGAAGGAGAAGGAGAAAGAAAATGAGAAGGAGAAGGACAATGACAAAGACAAAGAGACCAACTCTCTCATAGTTTCCATCTTTCAGAGTATAAAGTGCTCAGAAGATGTAGTTGATCGAGAGAAGTCAAAGGTTGGGGAAAAATGTCTCTGAGTTTGTATTTATTGTTACCTTTCATAATCATGGGAAGGTTAAACAAAAAAACACTATCCATCAAGAACTTATAAAAATCAACTTGAAGTTCAATGAAAGCAAAATGCTAATCTTATGCATGTTGATTTTAACATTTACAGAATTCACATGCTATCTCTGAACTTGGGCTGTCAATCATCAAGCGCTTAGCTCCTAAGGAGGATGATTTACAAACCTTGCCTTCACCAGTTTCTTTGCCTCCACTGCTGTACAAAATATATGAATATAAAGAATGCGAAGTTGCTGTGGTATGCTCTTCCAAAATATCATTTACCTTGTTGTAGTAAATGTATAACTGATATTGGTAAACATGGGTGGTGCCTCATCTTAGTATAACCTTATCCGCTTCACTTGGATATTATTTATTGTAGTATCATCTGTCTCAATAGTCAATTATCAGCTCCATTAATGACGCTGTGTGCCTTTTCATAGGCAAATGAAGGGAAAACATGGTTGGCTGAAGAAAGTGTCTTGACCCTCTTTGACTCGCTTAAGTTTGAAACTAATGGAACTGTAAGTTCTATTGCTTACAAGCATCTTCAGAGATGCAGTAAATATTTAGTGATAGTCTTTTGTGGCATATGTGACTTTTAGCATCTTATGGCAGTCCTTTTTGTCACATCAGGCTAGTTCAGATATTGCTGGGGATGAGGTTCTAAATGACAGTGAAAGAGAAGCTAATGAAGTGACTCTTGGGAAAATGATAAAGCAATTAAAATCTCAGGGAAATAAAGGTGGAAAAACAAAAAAGAACAAGTCTTCAGCAGCTAAAGTGAAAGATGCTGAAAACGATGTTGATATCTTGAAGATGGTCCGGGAGATAAATTTGGATAATATGGGGCTATCTAATATGTTTGAGTCAAGCAATGGGCACAAAGATCTAAGTGGGAAGATAAAGTCAGAATCAGAGCATCAAAAAGTGAAAAAAGGAAATGTTAGTGATATGACACCTGTGCCGGTACCTAAACGTCGAAGATCATCATCTGCTCATAATGCTTCTAGATTTCCCCGAAGTCTTTTAAAGGATCTTTCGAGAGCTTCAGAGGATGATTCAAGCCCTGATTTGAAAGGAAAAAAGTCCAAGTCCAAGAGCTCTGGATCTGAATTGTTGGTATCAAGCATTCAAAAGAAGAAAAATGTCTCATCCAAACTTAAAGGCAAAAGCTCTGAGTTGGGTGACAATGGCAAGGAAAATGAAGTTGGAGAATCTGACGAAGATAGCCCGATGGTAAGCTTTTCTCCTTGTCAGTAAACTTTTAAAGGCACACGATAATTACTTTCGTGTAGTCATTAATTCTTTGAATATACTTCTGATACGTAAGCCTGGTGTGCTAATGGAGACTGATAAGGTCAATACAACTAATAGCCCCCAGTCTTTGACTGGTTCTATGAAGAAGCGGAGAAGAAGTGTAGCAGGGTTGGCCAAGGTTAGCGTCTTTACCTCCTTTCCATTTATACCATCTTGATTTACCATTAAACGTGATCGTGTTATCATGAAACTGATTTATGTTTTACAGCTACTGGATAACATGGTGATGCTAATCTAGATTCTAGACTTTGAATGGGATATTGGATGTAATCCTAAATTTACTAGCATCCTCTAAAAGTCATTCATTACCGAATGTAATCACCTCCTTTCTCTCTACTTTCTTAACTATACCCACCCTTTCCCAATCATGTAGTTTTGACCTCACTTTTTATCAAACATTCCTCTAGCTTCCTTAAAAATTTACCCACGAATGTGCTGAAGTTTTCTTGTGTATTTGCAAGAGTTGGTGCTTCTTTTTTCTTCTTAATACAGTTACCTTATAATTTATTTTTCTCTGGTTCTTTTTCACTCATTATTAAACTGGACAATTTCTCTGCTAGCAAATTATTGTATGCCCTCCCTCAACTTGTATTACCTTTCAGTGCACAACGAAGAAAAGTGGCATTAATATCGAGGAGATTATGGGTTACAGAATAAAAGTTTGGTGGCCCATGGATAAGAAGTGAGTATTCTACATTTCTCTTATTGTTGCTTCATTTCAAGATACTCCATTCTGCTATGTTTTGTCTTGGTGGCGTTGTTCATTGTGCAGATGCACCATTATGTATATTGTGTTAGAATACACAAGATGTTGTTGAAGGAATTTTACAATAGCAAGAGGCTGTTGCATAACAACACTTTCTCTGCTACCAATTAAGGCAGCTCCATCTAATACTTGTTTACCGTGTTTTCTCTACCTTCTGCTCTCTCTAAACCTCTCTATTATAGCTAAATATGGGGAACATACTTCCCTGTTTTCAAGTACAGTTTCTGCCAAGAATCTGCCATAATATCAGAGCTAGATCTTTAATTTTAATATGATATCAGAGTCTTGATGATCAAATGGTCACGAGTTTGAATCTCTCCACTCTCATTCTCTCTTCTAATTAAAATATAATCAATAGTACAAGATAATGTGTGCATGTACAAGTTTCAAGCCCAAAGGGTTTTAACTTGAGAGGGTGTGTTAGAGAGTAGTATAAATCCATATTTTGGGGCCTCACGTAACAACTTAAGCTTTTAGATGAGATTGTTCTTTTACGTATAGTAAGGGGAGGATTAGGGTTTGGCTAGAGATATTAAAGCTCAAAACTTTTCATGATGTAGTACAACAGCTTTTCTTCTCTTCAAATTAAATTTAGAAAACTTGAAGACGCATTTTTGATGCATTATACTTGCTAAATTGACAGGTTTTATGAAGGCACCATCAAATCTTATGATCCTTTGAAAAGGAAACATGTGGTATGTTGTATCACTTCTCCTTTCACATATTTTGGGACTGCTTGACTGAATTAATTTATTTCTCATTTTGTGCATCATTTTGGTGATTATAGATATTATATGATGATGGAGATATAGAAGTACTCCGTTTAGAAAAAGAGCGGTGGGAGCTCGTTGACAATGGGCCCAAGCGCACAAAGGTCTTACTCTATTCAATCTCCAACATTGTTTTTGAAGCTAAACCAACTGCATTTTTATTTCAAGAAAATCTACCAGCAGTGACTTACCTTTTCCTCTGTACCATTTTCAGAAGTCAAATTCATTTAAGCGCACCCCTTCAAAGGGCACCCCTTCAAAGGACGTGTAAGTATCAATGTCTCATCTTCCATTGAAAAATTAGAATATTCTTCTCATATTTAAAGGTCTCATGAAAAAAAACCTAGTGGTGCTTCATAAGTTTGCTGCAATGTTCTGTTCTCTGTGACTTTTTTTTATGGCATTATGCAATGCCTGTATGTTTCTTACATGTTTGAATTACAAAAAAACTTGTCCCTTTGGAATATCCATGCCCCTCATTTGCCTAATATGTTTATTTTAACTGTCTTGCAGTTCACCTGCTCAGAAAAATAGAACATCCAGTGGTTTAAGTCAGAATAAGAAGTCAGTGACAATGTGAGTTGGAAATTTTTAATCATTGATGTAGTCGCTTACTTATGTTTCATTTTCATTCAAGCACTGTAAAATGGATTGAACTTTGTTTTCTAGTGTTAAAAAGAGAAGAACTCCATCAAAAAACTTAAAGCGTGTGCATAAAGAGCCAAAGAACAAAGTTGATTCTGATGTATCAAGCCCTGAACATACCATGGCTTCTGGAGGAGATAAGCTGAAATCAGGTGAAGCTTTTTTCATGCTTTTCAAATTGATTTTGTTTGTTATATATGCTGTTGATGTACAATCTTGCATGGGCAGTATGTAGAGAGTTCATTTGTTTTCTTACTGATTCTCCATATTCATTTCATCCCCTTTCAGATGATTCTGAAGGGGATCATGCTGAAAGGTTGTCCCAGGGCATGATGGACGTCGATGAATCTGACAGGGAAGTGGTGTCAATTTCCAAAGGTAAACACTTGGAAGACACAGAGGAAAGATCAAATCATTCTGAGGAATCTGATGGAGAAGTGAAATCCAATTATGAAGCAGAAGTTTCTGAAGATATGGAAAGCATACCAGAAGATGATAAAAAAGGTGATCCCAGAGAGGAATCCCATTCAGAAGAGAAAGACGTAGATGAATCAAGTGAAGCCTTGGGAGTGGAAGTCAATGAAGACAAATCAGATTCTGAAGGGAATCGAGATGTAGATGTCAGGAAACCTAGTAGAAAATCAAAGAAGCTCCGTAAGAAATCATCAAATCCTGTCAATGAAGAGGATGCTGAAATCTCTGACGATGAAACTCTTGTACTAGCCTCTAAACCCCTGATTATTTATGCATTACAAAATTGTGTGTTATCAAGATTCTAAGTTCACTCTTGTCAAATGCAGAGCAATTGGAAGCATAAAGTAGGGAAATCAGCATCAAGACGAGCAAGGTGAGCCATTTAGGCTGTAGATCAATCTCCAGGAAATTTGCAAAGCTTTAGTTTCCATGCCCTCCGTTTAGTTGGTGTAGCTGGTGCAGAATCAAAGAAGTTGAAAGCCATTCATCGATGTAAACACACACTAATAAAGTCTCAAGCGGTTGCCTTTGCACAGATGATTGTAAAGTAACCTAAGGCCTTCCCAATGCTAAGGTAGGAATGTTAGTGTTAGTTTCCAGGACGGTGGTAGATGATAGGTTGGTGTCTTTTGTTCACGGGTTGTAGTCCTAGTGCATGTTTTCTAACCACCTGGATTGGTAAATTGATAGGTCACTTGTATAGTTACAGTTGGGGATACTGTTGTATGTCAGAAGGATATTTATTTTGATTCTAGGCACCCATGGAATTATAAATTGACTGCATATCTTGTTACTTGGTTTTGTATCAATCTATTCTTCTCTCCTCCCTCTTCTCCTTCGGTGATATGCTAGTTCTTGTGGTGACAACACTCAGCTGCATTGCATTAGCTTTCCTCCAAAACTTTGCTTATGCCAAGCAGAAGTTTGTGTTGTGATGGCTAATGTTAGGCAGGAGCACAGCTGATGCGAGCTTGAGTTTACTAAAAATAGAAATGTTGAAATGGCAAGGACTATTTTGTGGGCACCTTAGTTGGACATTAAGCTTAGCTTGTGTCTTGAATTTCATCTACATAAGGAGGTGGTTTTATCACTCCATTGGCATCCGCTTCCTAGATTTCGTCATTTGTGGGGCATTAGTTGTATGGACATTCGTCTGTGACATACAGGCCTGAAATATTAGTGTGATCTGGCTTATGCTTCTCTCTGGGTCATGCCTCATGTAAAACGAGTTGAATGCAAAGCATGTTAGCGGCCGACTTAGCTTTGTTTTCTGCTTTGAAGCTTCGATATCTGCTGGAGTCTCACTTTCCAATTTCATGATTGGTCCTTTATCAGTGAGCCCATTAAGTCAATCATCACAAGCTTTAATTACAACAGCCATGTGAAACTCGTTTTACATAATAATTTGCACCGACCTTGTAATATATGCATAACCATCTCTGTACCAATTCTTTATGAAAGCTTCAATTAAGATATTTTCTCCAGATTTCGATTTTAAGAATGTAATGTTGCATTCTGCATCTCATATGGGTCATTTATCGGGATACGCTTTTTTTCACGCCAGAAAAAATTAGTTTGATGTAATAAAAAATATATATATATGTTGACTCCAGTGTTCAAATTTGGAAAATCAAAGAAGAGATTCATAACTTTTTAGCTATCAGGCCAGACCCTACTCTACCATTATCAATCATCAATCTCTCCAAGCTCTACCAACAAGAAATATAACAAAAAAAGAAAACAAAGAAACTTGCTACTGTAAATAACAAAAATGAAAATGCATGTAGGCCAATGATGGTCAAAGAAATAAAGGAGGAAAAATAGAGGAAAGAGCAAGAGAAGACTGGTCAAAAGGCTCACGCTGCATGCTCACTAAAAAGGTACATAGAAGACAAGACATGATGGTCACAGTAAATGAATCCAAAAGACCAAAATCCTCAAACTTGACCATAAATTAAAGCAACAAATAATATATAAAAAAGGGGGAAAACATGTGTTTGACCTGGAACAGTTGTTCTTACTAAATTCTGTTCTTAAGGTTGTTTTTGATGCACTAGAAAATGAAACAGAAACCCAGCACACATGAAGAAGCATGAGCTTTCAGTTTGCCTGCATTCACTGTAGTTTCCATAAATAGAGTTGTAGCACTTCACTTTCAGTTATTGCATGGAGGAATAGGATTATCTTTGCTTAACTTTATAAGTTGTTGCTTTGTAGGATTTTGTTGGTCTGTTTAAAGTTTAAACCAGTTTAATAACCCACCAAACCCCACTAAACGCTGCTGCTGCTTTTATCTTATTTACCTTTTGTATCTCTCCTTCTTTGAGATCTCAGGCTAAGCTGTTTCTGCTTCTCTTTACCCTTCTTCAACAGAGGCAAGAGGTCCCTTTTCTCTCTGGACTTTGTTCTCATGTTCAGGGCTTATGCAATTATCTTTTTTTTTTTTGAACTTTTCTGCCATTGGAAGCTGTCTTAAAATCGTTATTTGATTTCTATTTGGGTTTTCTTTCTATGAGAGGGTTAAACTTAAAAAAAATGCTTTCTTTCTGGAATCTAGAAAAGAAAGATGCGTTTTTCCAGAAACTGGGTTTTGGCCCATTGAAAAAGTTCTAGTCTTTCCTAATTTATTGTTGTTTCATGGGTTCTTTTTTCAGTTGTTTTCTCTCCTTTTGACACTTGTAAATGCAAGATTTTGTTTGAATTTTAATCCTTCATTTATAACTTTGAGGTTTTAGAGATTGTCTTCTCATTGAATTAATTTGGATTCCTTTTGTTTTGTGCTTTGCAGTGTTGTATCTTTTTGAAATTTTTGTATCTTCTTACATCTAAGCAATGAGGGAGCAGTTAGGATTGCTAAAAGTTACTGTTGTGCAAGGGAAAAAATTGGTTATCAGGGATTTCAGGACTAGTGATCCTTATGTAGTCGTCAAGCTGGGCAATCAGGTGATTCTAGGCTCTGTAATTCTTGTTTCTATGCAGTAAGTGGTTGTTCTATGTTTGATGATCATAAATGCACTGATATTGGTTGCTTTATGGGACACTAATTCGCTGATGTGATAAACTTCTGAAACCTCAAAGACAGAAAGTTTATGGCTTTGCCTTCTGGGTCACCTGAATTTAATATCCCATCGAGTAGATGGATGTAGTCATAGTATCCCCTGTCATTAAAATGCTGTTGATCTAGCCCCATTTTGTCTCTCCTCTCTGGTCTTTGATTGGAGTTTTATCAGCCCGATTTTTCTTTACTGAACTTATTTCTCCTCTTCAGTTTTCGTTTTATCAATTTGTAGACTCAACTATGCTACCTTACTGACTATTTCCTTCCTGCATCAGACAGCAAAGACCAAGTTTATCAATAGTTGTCTTAATCCAGTATGGAACGAAGAGCTAAGTTTCTCACTCGAAGAACCCGTTGGAGTTCTAAGTTTGGTGAGTTCTTGAATTCTTAGATATTTATGCTGCTAATAC
>Ga0325403_1007611_pt1 | contig 10360 bp, 5 predicted proteins | sample PopdelMetagenome_19_FD_205665 | JGI IMG/M metagenome (GOLD analysis project Ga0325403, IMG submission 205665) | Populus deltoides microbial communities from Bellville, Georgia, United States - Xylem-PdKOR-R4 | ecosystem: Host-associated > Plants > Phyllosphere > Stem > Wood/Secondary xylem...
CACGCCATCACCACTAAAGGCGTGTGGAACACACGTCACCGCAGGTAAAAAGAAAAGGGCAAATCTAGGAGATTTCCTCCTTTTCTTCCTCTGTGTGCTTGCGATAAGTGCCACCATTACATGCGTATATTGGTGATGATTCTTTACCACCTTAGGAAAGGAAATGTGAAGATCACAAATTGAAGCTAGTGAGGTTTGTTGTTGTCATCGTGAGGTTGGTTTCGCTGCTGTCATCCGTGGTGAAGGCCATATGGATGGTCTAGCTCTTTTTCTTCTTTTTTTATTTGATGAGGCAAATGGTTTTGTTAAAAGTAGGGATTTGTTTACCCTATGGCTTGCGGCTTGTATGTGTATGTGTGTGTTTTCCTTTTTCTAACCAATCCTCTCCTAAATTCCCCTCTAAGTATGTGGTACAACCACCTATTTATAGGCAAAATAAGTTTGTTATTTTCAAATGCTTGGTCTCCAAGCAAACTTAGTGACCAAGTAACCTAAAAACAATTTGGCCACTCAACTTTTTTCATTTCACATTTGACCCTTTTGTTCATTTTGGTTTTTTTTTTTTTGTATTTTGATTTTCTTGAAAAAGAGCAACATCAATGTAAACTCAAAAAGTGCATTAACAACTACACACATCAAAAATAGATTTTTTAATTTATTTCTTTGGAAAAGAAACTAAAATTGATGTAAAGACATTAAGAACATATTTTTTTGGTTTTTTCTTGTTTTTTTGCTACCTTCTGTTTTAACAAAAAAAATTTCAAAAATGGAGTCAAAATTTAGGTAGCAACAGATGCCCCCTCTATATAATACTTAAGGAGCAAAGATTTGTTAAGTGCTTTGCTTAGTAAGTTTGCAAAGACAAATGAAATGTTCTTTCCAAAGCTAATCTTGAATCTTCTGTCTACACAAAGGGAGGCTGTGCAGGTGTGGCAGCACGGTGCAGCAGTCGGAATGGATTGAAAAGAGCTCCTATGTAAAAACTCATGTGTAGACAAGTGACCATGAAGCTCAAAGTAAGGAAGAGGCTCTGCCTTGGTTGACAAACTTGTAACCAAATCACGAAATTCACCACAAAGGCCCCGAAAAATATATAGGTTAAAATCAATGGGGGAGATAGGTCTGCTTGCTATGGCTAATTCGTCAAATAATCCGTTAGCTTTTTGCAGGTAGAGGGTGATATTATCATCATCTTGTCGAAGATCCTGAAGAAAGCTATGCAATTGCATAATCTGAGAGTTGGATAGAGAGGCAAAAGCATGTTCTAAGGTGCACCAAACACTAACATAGGTTAGAGAATCAACCACAAGATGGGAACATCGATTGAGAGAGAGGAAATGAGAGCATTGAGGATGAGTTGGTCTTGCTATTTCCATGTCAGAAACTCTTGGGAATGACCATAACTGAAATTGGCAGAGGCAGCAGAAAGATTACTAGCCAGGTCGTGCAGAGAAGAGCATGGAGTCAAGCCATCTACAAACAAGAAAACTCCTAGGCCAATCAGATATGCCTTCATCTACATACACCAAAATAAATAATTGGTGTTAGTAAGTTTGAGATTAATGACCTATTGTATGTTGGAGAGGGGAATTATAGTTGTTGTCACAGTAAAAGGAAGTATGACTGCATTGATTGTAATAGTCAGCCCAGGAGTTGAAAAAGAAGGGTTGACATTAATACCAGCTACAACAATAATAAAACGATCCATAGTTGAGGAAGAATGCGGGATCTGTCAATAGAAGGAGACTAGAATCTGAATTGCCAAATTCTGCAACAAGTTGGAGAAGAACTGATCGCACGACATAGCAGAACAAGATGTTTGGCAAGGCTGATCGCGACACCTTCAAGAAGAATTGAGCTAGAAGGACAAGAGATAAGGTTACACTACTCTTTTAGCAACCTAAGGTAGAGAAGAAGCAGACCTCAACATATCTGTAGCAGAGAGGAGAAGAAGGAGTTGCATCGTCAAAGTGAAGGAGAAGAAGACGCAAATAAGTTTAGATAGAAAGATTTCGATACCAAGTTGAAATAGAGTTTGTGATAATTAGGAGGCTAGCTTAAATAGGTAATTACCTCTGTTGTTTTTATGATTAAGGCAATATACATGTGTTACATTGTAGCACTATACAAGATAAATCTATATAGGAAAAGCATATACTACATAATATAAATCTAAACATGGAAAACATAATATTTCCTATTTTACAACAGATTCCATAATATGACAAAACATTGAAAAATTAGTTGATTAAAATAGAGTTATGACAAACCGACCATCAATATATATGTTCGACATCATAAGAACCTAATACTATGCTAATTTAGTAAAACTATAAAATCAATTCTCAATTAAGATAATTGTGAAATGACTGAATTGAAAATTAGAAAACCATGGTCATGAAAAAAAAAGAAAAAAAAAGCCAAATAACAAGTACACAGTAATTGAAAAAGTAAAATATCCATGTCAATTAGTTTATTTCTTACAATAAAATTGATGATAGACCAGATATCTATTCCTTTATTTTTTTTTCTCTTCCTTTTTTATAAATTCAATTGTAATTATTAATGAAAATACTTGGATATCTTCGACTTTCTCTTATCAAAACCTACATAGAAAAACATGAAAAAGGTAACATATAATACTAAACATAAATATTAACCCATTTGCAAATCAAGGGGTTTTATTTATCTTTTGCTAATTTAACACACAAATAATATAAAAAACCATTTAAGACTGACATCGTCTTCTTCATAGTCATAAGAAGTGAAAAGACAAAACCCTAACTCCACTATTCAACAACAATAGCAAAACCACTATGCTGTTGTACGCAACTGACCGTACCAACAACCACTTCTCCTCAAACAATCCCCACCAGCATTAGGTAGAATCACATCCTTTGCATAAACTTCAAACACTGCTCGTGTAAATTTCAAGTTCTTAATCAATGCTTGTATTTTCGATGGTTGATTGGTTTGCTTTAATTTGTTAATGATGATGTGATAAGTGTTTTTAGAGAGGATTATAAAAGAAAATCATGATTGGATAGTAGGTGTCATTTTTATTATTGAATGATATTCGATGGGTCTATTATAAAAAAACCTATGATTTTTTAAAACAAAATTTAATTGAATTAATACAATTTGGTCAAAATAAAATAAATGAAAATAGACCCACTATTAAGATTAGTTAGATAATTGCTATGATATCCATATTAAAAATTCTCTCCAACCCTATAGCAAATATTAGAAAAAAAAATTAAACTTTAAGGATAGAAGTGGAACATTTTGAAAACCATAAGATTCAAAATAAAAAGTTTACTGTAGGTTGTGATAATATTAAGGACATCTTGATTATATTTTCATTTGTAGTGCCTATAAACTTGTATATATAGCTATGTAGCCTTTCGAATTATCAAAATACAAACATATAATTCTTTGTACAAACATACAACTTTCACAACCTCTCCCTCTCCCTAGGGCTTGATTATTATTTTAGTCAATTTGTTTACGAGCTTTTCGATTATTTTTGGATCATTTTCTCTACTATAACTACTTTATCAAGTCATTTTCAACATATTCTCAACAAATGATATAATCATCAAGTTCACTATAGTAACCACTACATGTATCTTCATATACGACCTGAAGTTTAATGCATTCGATTCTCAAGCTTTTAGGTTGCTTAGGTCATTATATTTGGTACGACCTGTTGACAAAACTTGTCGACTTATTTGTACTTTTTGCTATCCAATATAATTAGCTTCTTTTTGGTTTCTTTATTGTTTTTCAGACATTTTTCTTTTCATTAATGATGTTTATTTTGTCTAATTTTACCTTTAAAATAAGGTTTTTTCTTTTGATATTTTGTTTTTTCTTACAATCACTGATCGATCAATTTCTAATGAAAGGTGTCAACCAACTAAAGTTTCAAAATGTGCCCTAAAGTATTGTGACACTAAAACAATAGTGTTGTCGCTTAGGTTGACATTCAAGTTTCAAACAAACTCTTTTTCACATTGGTTTATTTTCTTCTATCATATTTACTACCTAAGTTGTGTAAAATTCATGGTTTTTTATTTTGTTAATTGCAATCACATGATATATCATCCTAAATATTAGATTATAAAATAAACTAAAAAAATTGGAGACACATGACATGTCATACTAAATATTAGAGAATAAATTTTAAAACATCAAGGTTTTCACATTGTGATCCAAAGCTTTATTTTGTTCATGTTTCCATCCCTGAATTAGAGAAAGCAGAGAGAGTTGCTTGAAAACATGAGAGGAGAAAGAAAATAATCAGTTAACCATATTTTGACTACTAAAAAAATCATTTTTTATGTCAATGAGTTTCATTTCATGAAAAGAGTTCCACTAAGAGTTTTTTAACCATAATCTTTCAAAAGTAGATTGGGAATAAATATTATTGTTTTATTTGGGAGAACTTTTTTTCTTTTGAATAGATTAAACATTGTTTTGAGGTTAGATACGGGTTTATTGAGATTATAAGGTGTTCCTTATAAGTTTTTAGATGAAATAATGCTTGAAAAACTAGTTTTTTCTTTCCAAAAAAAAAAAAGGACTCGATAATCTAGTAAGATTCGTCTGCCATTGTAGGCAATGCATCGACTTATTTCCTTTTTAAAATAAAATAAAATGGGTTGCATGTTATGGCCTTTCAATTTTATTTTTATTTCAAATTAAATTAAATTTATTTAAAATTAATTAACTAATTTCTTTCGAATTAATTAACTATAAATATATTACATACATAATTTTGTTTTTTTATTAAATGTGAGAAATTTCTTGAACATTTATTATATCCATTAAGAACATGGCTTATCAGTGAGAAGAGTACAAAGAGAAAAACTCATATGAGTTAGAAAACTTATTAACCAAATAACCCACAATCATAAAGAAAGTTGTAATAGACCTTGAATAAAAGAAACTATAACTAGATAACAAAGTCATCTTCTCTAAAAGTTCATCGCTTTAACAAATAATCTGCAACATAATTCGTCTCTCTGTGAACATGTTCAAAACACATAGTAGGAAGCCTATTGTAGGTATTGGAAATATCATTGAATTTAGTTTACATGGTAAGAATTTGACTTCATAGCCTATATTTGTAAAAGCATAAAAAGAAAATAATACTCAAAAGCATGGCTTTTTGAATTGCCAAGACTTCAACTTCATTAGATTCAATATTACTTGCAGAACAAGAAAAAATGCAAAGGAATTTCCCTTCATGATCTTTAAGAACATTACAAATTCTTGAAGGTCTTGGTTTGCCATTTGAAAAAGCATCAATATTCCACTTTAGCATACCTATAAGAAGTGACAACCAAGAAGAATTACTTCTCATATTTGTCTTGTTAGTTCACATAAGAATACAATTTGATTAACAAAGTAAATCTAACCTCGTATAATAGAAACTCCTATCATTATATTTTGCCCAAATAGCAATCCGATAAAGAAAGAAATAATACACAACATCCTAGTATATTTATTTCTCATTAAAAACTAGATTATTACAAGCATTCCAAAGACCAAGCTATACCAAGGAAGAACAAACACCACACCTTTTTTATGCATAGATCCCCATCATTCCATAATAAGAAAAATTCATCTAGAGATTAAGGCAAGATCAATTGTTTTCCTAACCAATCTACCACCCATGACCATAACTTTCAAACCATTTCATAGTAAAGTAAAATATGAGTTATGGTTTCAATCTCTTCTTTTTTTCACAAAAGGAACAATTTAAATCATTACCTTGTAACTTATCTCTTCGTTACAAAAGTCATTTATATGTAATTTATTCAAGATAGAAAGGCACGTATAAAACTCTACCTTCGGAGGAGCACCAATGTACCATATATTTGATCAAAAAGGTTTTTACTCTTGTTCAAAGAAATGACTCAAGAAAAAAAAAGTACAACTGTGAACTAGAAAAAAATTCTTTGGTTCTAGTATCCAAACTCTCCTATCAAATACATAATTTTGTTAAATCATTGAATTAATTCTAAATACATTTTAGGTGTTTATTAAATACCATTTGATCTTTTCTATTAAGATTATAGCTATGTTTTTATAATACTAACAAGCAATCTTTTTGTATAGCCCATCATAATTGTTTTAACAATTTGGTGACTTTCTTGTGGGTGTCTATTCTTATTATTTTATAATTAAATAAAAATAGTTTCAATAAAATAAAATTATTAAACCAAGACGAGTCTATGACACGGGAATGAATTTGATAGATTACCCCAGGTCGATCTAAGATGTTTTTGTTTCAATATAAAAAATGATTTCATGAATTTTTTTTAAGTCAACCTCAATTTTGACCAAATTATATAGGTCATCTTTGAACTCGTCAAGTCAACTAAATGACATTAGGTCAACCTCCATAAGGTTTAATTCGAAAGCTAAGAGAGTCAACAAGCCATATTGGATGGTCTCTAGCGTGACCTGTTGGGCCGGGTTTAATCACGCTATCAAAGATTTTCCCTCACATCACCATTCAAATGTTGTCTTATTCTTATGTTTTTTAATACATTGACATTAAAATTATCAAAATTTTATTTTTTTAATTAAAACTTGGCTTTAGAATTATGGTAAAATGTTGTTTAGAAAAAATATTTTGGTAAACAATTCTGAAACAATTGAGCACATTAATGAGGTAAATGGATTTTAATTAGAGAAATACATTTTTTATTGTTATTTGAGATTGTCTATTTTTTATGTGTTTTAATTGCTTTTAATTTTTATTAAATGGATGGAATATAGCAAAAAGTTAGATTTTTTTTTGTTGAAATTGAAAATATTAATAGGAAAATAAAGAATTATACTTGAAAATTAGTTAGTTTTAATAAAATTTAAATTATTACTCTTCTTAGAAAAAAATATTTTTTATAATAAAATAAAAACTTGAGAGTTCACTACAACACAAGATTTAATAACTTAATCGATATCTATTTCTTAGCTTCATGACTTGGTCCTTAGTTAGTGTTAATAACTCTTTTTAAAATTTATTGGTGTATGTAATCCTCAATATATTTTATTAAATATATGCATTGAATTTTTAGATGACAATTAATGTTTTTCTTACTACTAAAAAATATATTAGCAACGTCTGTACATTGTTTTTTTACGTTAATTTTCTTTATTCGATCTGTAGTGGAGCATTGGTCAATCATCTAGAAAAAACTAATTTACATCATTAATTAAATAAGAAAATTTTTATATTGTTAAAAAGTGCTTGTGTGTGTGTGTATTATTCATGTTTTTTCTTTATTTGGAAAATAGTTGAAAACTTGTATTATTGTATTGGAGAACCATGGAGAACCTTTAAAATATGTTTTTCAAACTCTATAATTTGAAAAACTAGATTTTCAAGGTTTTTTGGATGAAGAAATATTGTATTTAAACAAGAATTTTTATCTTTTTAAAAATATATATAATTTCATTTTTTTGTTATCGATGACCTATTTTTTTTATTTAACTCAAACCTAAAATAATGCAATTTCACTCTCTGTTATCGATAATCAATCTTTGCTATCTCGGCCCCACACGCCTATCATGGTTTTTATTCCTTTTGAAAATATATTTCATACAAAAAAATTATCATCTGTTTTATTGTTGTATAATTAAGATATGAAAAATATGTTTCACTAAATAAAAATAATATTATAAGAATCATAATTGTTAAAAAAAAAACTAAGTACATGACCTGTATTGTGATATAAAATATCTTAATCTTAGTTATTTCTTAATTAAATATCAATTTAATTAATTTAATACATGTATAAACATTTTGATTTGTGATTGAGGAATTTCTTATATCTAAGATTACAACAAAAGTGCTTGTATATTTATTTTTTATTGAAAAAAATAATCACCCCGCGGCAAAGTGTGGGTACAAAACTAGTTTAAAGCTACAAGGCCATCTCTTTAAACAATCACTAAGCACACTAAAGCTATCATGAAACCAAATCCATTTGTCTTCTTGTTTTAGTTTTAGACTCATAATTGAAACTAAAGGCAACAAATCTAGCTCTTAGATAGTATCCTAAGATCTAAGTTATTATTATTTTTTAAGAATCTTTCTGGTTTAATTGGAATCATTCTAAAATCCAAAATTTACTATAGTGATCATCTTATCTGCTACAAGTTGAAATAAAGCTAGGAATACCAACCTTAATTAAGGTGATGCCACCAGTCCACACATCATTCTAAAAAGTGATTATCTTCCCATTACTAGTTCTATAACAACAATTTTTCTTAAGAACTTTCATAGCCAAACTTCTTAGCATCTTCTTGTCTATTTTATTTGCAACAAGCAGATATTATTGGCTTTTAATGAACTGTTTAATATCATGGTGCTATGGTTTTCCTTCTATTTCCTCTTTAACTAAGTAATAGTAAACAATATCATTTTTTATTTTGATGCTCATAAGATGTACTTTTTCATTACATTAAATTTGAATCATCGATGTTAAGGTAGCTAGTGCATCTATAAATCGACTCGTAGCTTTACTCATATGAGTAAACTTATTTTTTCCAAATTGATTTGCTAGATTAATAAGGTATTACTGATATGGTTTCAACTTCTTGTCTTTTGTTTGACATTCTCCTTTTACTTGGCAAATTATTAATAAGAAATCTTCAAACTCATCTAGATTTTTAACTTTTCTTTTTAAAGGTGCTTCAAGCCCTAAGATACATGCTTCATATTCTGCTATATTGCCAGTGCATTCAAACTATAATTTGATAGCTATTGGATATTGTTCTTTTGATGGTAAAATAAGAATTTCCCTTAAGTCATTACTAGTTGCATTTACTATTTTGTCAAAGTACAAGGTCCTTTTACTCTCATCTTCATCCTCTTCTTCAGTAACATAATGTCTTCATTTGGAAACTCAAATTACAGAGGCTCATAGTCATTAATTGTATTGTCCACCAAAATGATTAGGTATGATGCTTATTTTTATTGACTTTCTAATTATGTAAACAATATCATATTCCACTAACATGACTTGTCATGGTACTATTTTGTTTGACAAATAGGGCTAATCAAAGATATACTTAATTAGATCTATTTTGGATATCAACTAAGTAGCGCAATACAACATGTGATGTCTAAGTCTTTGAGCACTCCATACTAAGCCATAACAAATCTTCTCTATGAAGGTGTATTGGGATTCACTTTCAGTGAACTTCTTGCTCAATAGTAAATAGCTTGTTCTTTCCTTCCTAAATCATTATGTTCACTTAGAACATAACCTATAACAGTCTCTATTATAGTCAAATGTAAAATTAATGGTCTTCTTGGTTCAAGTAGGATCAACAGTGGTGAATTATATAGTTATTGTTTTATTTTATCAAAATTCATTTGAAAATCCTCATTCCATATTCCTAGGTTTTTCTTATGAAGTGGCCAAAATATCAGCTCATATGTCGTTGTTATTTGAGAAATGAATCGGGCGATGTAATTTAAACACCATAGGAAACTTCATATTTTTTTTTTGGGCTTAGATATTTCTTGTATAACTTTGACTTTATCAGGTTCTAATTCAATGCCCTTATCACCCATCACAAATCCTAAAAGCTGTCCAAATTTCACCCTAAAAGTGTATTTGGTGGGATTTAATTTCAGCTTGTATTTCTTCAATCTTTCAAAGAGTATTCTTAGTGTTTGGATTTGGTCTTTTTCTATATCTGACTTGGCAATCATATCATCCATAGATACTTCGATCTCTTTGTGCATCATGTCATGAAATAATGTCACCAATAATTTTTTAAAGACTAGTTAGGGTTCCTAATTATGATAAAGCTAGGTGGCAATTTTTATTTTTCATTTTTACCTTTAATTCACCAAAATTTCCCACATGACATGATTTATGCTCAATTTGAAAAACTTAGTTTGAGTTTTTTATTAGACAAATGATTGGAAATAAAAGGGCTGGAGTTGAGCTTAGGTTAAAAAGAAAACCCTTTTCTGTAACAAAGAGGGAGCATACATAAAAATTGAGAAAGGAAAGAAAGGAAAGAACATAAAAGAGATGGGAAATTGGTCATCGAAGACACATTAAAGTTTCATATGGTACACATACAAGATGTCTTAATAGAATGCCCTTTCTAAATATGATTCCAATTCAAGAAAAGACTACCTCTAAGGTTGAATGAGCCTACACGTGCCACCTCAATACGATGACTCCTCTCACGTGCTAATGCAAATGTTACACACGTCAGATCTTTCACTTTTACTTTGTTCAATTTAGTCCCTCAATATATAATGACTTTTTAGTTGAGTCTCAATTCTCAATCTACCTAAGGGAAAACCCTTTTTTTTTTT
>Ga0325403_1007612_pt1 | contig 10360 bp, 8 predicted proteins | sample PopdelMetagenome_19_FD_205665 | JGI IMG/M metagenome (GOLD analysis project Ga0325403, IMG submission 205665) | Populus deltoides microbial communities from Bellville, Georgia, United States - Xylem-PdKOR-R4 | ecosystem: Host-associated > Plants > Phyllosphere > Stem > Wood/Secondary xylem...
GCGGGTGCCGCGGAGAGCTTCAGCACCAGCAGCACCTGTCCTGAGAACCGCCCCCTGAATCGCGACGGAGTGACCGGCCCGTGGCCAACATCAAGTCCCAGATCAAGCGCAACCGCACCAACGAGCTGGCGCGCCTGCGCAACAAGGCCGTGAAGTCCGAGCTGCGCACCGTCGTCCGCTCCGTGCGCACGGCCGCCGAGTCCGGCGACGCCGAGACCGCTGCCGCCGCGCTGCGCGCCGCGAGCCGCAAGCTCGACAAGGCCGTCTCCAAGGGCGTCATCCACAAGAACCAGGCCGCCAACCGCAAGTCGGCGCTGGCCAAGGTCGCTTCCTCCGCTTCCTGAGCGGGGCGCTGGTCGAGCACCAGCACCGAGGGCGGTGACGGACTCCGGTCCGTCACCGCCCTCCGCTGTTCCCCGGTGCACCCGGACCGGGTCCGCCTCAGCCGGTGGCGCCGCGCGCGCGGACGACGGCGATGACCGCCCGCTCGACGGCGTACCGCGGGTCTCGCCCACCGCCCTTGACGGCCTCGTCGGCGTCGGCCAGCGCGGTGATGCTCTCGGCGATGCCGTCGGGCGTCCAGCCGCGCAGGGCGTCGCGCGTGGTGCGCACCTGCCAGGGCGCCATGCCGAGGCTCTTGGCGAGCACCTGGTCGGAGCCGCGGCCCGCGGAGGCGACCTTCGCCATCGACCGCAGCTTCAGCGCGAGCGCCGCCACGAGCGGCACCGGGTCGAGCCCCGACTCCAGCGCCTGGCGCAGCAGCCGCAGCGCCTCCGCGTGGTGGCCCAGGACGGCGGCGTCGGCCACCTTGAAGCCGGTGACCTCGGCGCGCCCCCCGTAGTAGCGCTGCACGTCGTCCTCGGTGATGCGCGCCGCGCGGCCCCGGCCCGCCGGCGGCACGTCCGCCACGAGCTGGGAGCACGCCGCCGCCAGCGCGCGCAGGTCGCTGCCGACGGCGAGCAGCAGCGCCTCCAGCGCCGCCTCCTCGATCCCCCGGCCGTGGGCCTTCAGCTCGGTCTGGGCGAAGGCCCGCTGCTCGGCGGGCGTCTTGACCGGCGGGCACTCCACGAGCACCGCACCCGGCACCGCGCGAGCGGTCTTGAGCAGGCCCGCACCGCGAGCGCCGCCGCCGTGGCGCAGCACGAGGACGACGTCGTCGGGGAGCTCCCCGAGGGCCGCGGTGACGTCGGTGACCAGTGCGTCGGGGGCGGCCTCGAGGCCGGTCACCACCACCAGGCGCGCCTCCTCGAACAGCGAGGGGCTCGTCCACTGCGACAGCTCGCCGGTGCGGTAGGTGGCGGCTTCCACCGCGACCACCTCGAGGTCGGGTGAGCGCTCGCGGCAGGCGGCGCGCACCCGCTCGACGGCGCGCTCGGCCAGGAGGGCCTCGGGTCCGGTGACCAGGACGACGGGGCCCGGCTCGGCGAGGTGCCACGGCAGCGCTCCGGCGCTGCGCGCCTGCTCGCCGGCGCCGCTCGGACGGGAGCGCGACGACGTGCGGGAGGTGGCCACGGCGACACCCTGCCACGCCCCTGCGACGCTCCCCCACCTGCTCACCGGTCGTCCCGCGGGCGGCTCCACGGGCCCCTCACCGGAGGCACCGCCGCAGCACCCGCGGCAGGAGGGCGAGCCCGACCACGACGGCGGCCAGGCCCAGCGCGGGCAGGGGCCCCTGCGGCCAGGGCAGCTGCGTCCCGGGCACCGCTGCGCCGGTCCGGGCGACCAGCGCCAGCCACAGGGCGCCCAGGCCCCCCAGCCGGGCGGCGGCGCCCGCGCCCGCCGGCCAGACGGGCTCCAGGACCACGGCGAGCAGCCCGAGCAGCGTCGCCGGCGCGACGGCCGGCGCCGCGAGGAGGTTCGCGGGCACCGCGAGGAGGGGGACGTCCGGGACCAGCAGCAGCAGCACCGGCGCGCACACGGCCTGCGCGGCGAGCGGCACCACCACCGCCGCGGCGAGGGCCCGTGCGGCGCGGCCGTGGGGCCGAGGCGCACCGGGCGAGCCGTGCCGCCCCGCCCCCGTCGGCCCCGCCGCGCCCGCCACGCCCGCCAGCCCGTCGAGCAGGCGCACGGACCAGGCGGGGACGAGGACCAGCAGCGCCCCGGTGGCCAGCACGGACAGCGCGAATCCCGCTGCCCGCGCGAGCCACGGGTCGAGCACGAGCAGGGCCGTGGCCGCCGCCGCCAGCGCGGGCACCCCAGCACCGCCCCGCGAGGCACCCGCGCCGAGCAGCACCGCCGCGCCCATGACCGCCGCTCGCAGGACGCTGGGCTCGCCCCCGGCGAGAGCGGCGAAGGCCAGCAGCGCCGCCCCCGCCAGCAGCAGGCGCGTGCGGCGACCGGTGCCCAGCGCCGTCGCCCCCACCAGCACGGCGCTCGTCACCAGTGCGGTGTTGCCACCGCTGACGGCCGTGAGGTGGGTGAGCCCCGTCGCCCGCATCGCCGCGTCCAGGTCGGGCGGCAGGGCGGTGGTGTCGCCCACCACCAGCCCCGGCAGCAGGCCGCGCGCGTCGGGCGGCAGGGGCGCGCACGCGCGGACGAGCCCCTCGCGCAGCTCCTGGCCCCAGCGGGCCCAGCGGCCCAGCGGAGGCGAGGTGGCCGGTCCGTCCAGGGGGGTGAGCACGGCGCTGGCCGGGTCGGCCGGACCTGTCGCCTCCAGGCGCCCCCTCGCCACCACGCGGTCGCCGCGGCGCACCGGCTCCCAGGCCGGGCCCCCGAGCACGAGCACCTCGGCATCCGCCGCGGTCGTGCTGCCGCGCCCGGTGACCCGCTCGGCGTGGAGCCTCACGACCCAGCGGGGCGCGCGCTCCGCCCAGGGGCGCGCCGGGTCGGGCCGCACCCGGTGGGCGTCGGTCGCGGCGCTGCCCTCCACGACCACGACCGCGCGCTGGGCCGCCAGGGGTTCCAGCTGCCCGCGCCCGCGCGCCACCTGGGTGGCCAGGACCGACGCGCACACGGCCCCGACGAGCACCAGCGCCAGCGCCACCGCTCCCCCGCGCCTGCACGCGAGGAGGCGCACCGCACCGGTGACGGCGGTGACGGCCACCGCTGCGAGCAGCGCCGGGGGTGCGGGCAGCGCAGCGGCGGCCGCGGCCCAGGTGACCAGGGCGGGCACCACCAGGCGCAGGTCGAGGCGGTGGACCGCCCCACCCCCGCCGGCCGCGGCGCCCGGGGCGCCCGGGGCGCCGCTCACGCTCGCAGCAGCGGCGCGAGCCGCGCCAGGGTCGTCGGGCCGATGCCCTGGACCTCCGCCAGCTCGTCGACGCTCGTGTACGGGCCCTGCGCGGCGCGGCGGTCGAGGATGCGCTGCGCGAGCACCGGCCCCACCCCCGGGAGCGCGTCGAGGTCGGCGGCGGTGGCGGTGTTCAGGTCGAGCCGCCCCCCGGGCGCAGCGGAGCCACCGGCCACCGGAGCCCCCGTCCCCCCGGCGGCTGCTGCTGGCGCGGCGGGTGCGGCGGACGCGGCCGCAGGCGGCTCCGGGACCGCCTCACCGGGCGCGGGGACCACGAGCTGCTCACCGTCCACCAGGACGCGGGCGAGGTTGACCCTTCGCAGGTCGGCGCCGTCCAGGGGGCCGCCCGCCGCCCGCAGCGCGTCGTCCACCCGCGCGCCCGCTCCCAGGCGCACCAGCCCGGGACGGGCGACCTGGCCGGTGACGTCGACGACGACCTCCGCGGGCGCGCTCGGCGTCGGCGCCGAGGTCTCCACGGGGCTGGCGCTGCCGCGCAGGGGCACGGCCACGCCGGGGCTCGGGGTGGCCACCGCGCCTCCTCCGCCGCCCAGCCCGAGGACGAGCAGGACGACGACTCCGGCGACGACCACCAGCCCCCCGGCCGCAGCGCTCGGCGCCAGGGCCCACCGGCCCTCGCGCAGCAGCTCCCAGGCAGTCGGTGACCACGCCGGCTCCTCGCGGCGCCGCTGCGCCCGCGACGGCGGGGAGCGCACCGCGGACCGGTCCCGCAGCGGCTGGTCGCCAGCGCCGCCGTCGTCCTCCAGCACCGGCCCAGGCTGGACCCGACACCGCCCGCGCGGGGCGCGGCGGAGCCCGCCTGTGGACGACGACGGCCCCGGGCGCCCCTGTGGGCGACCCGGGGCCGTCGCCCGGTCAGCCGTCCGGCCGGCGGGCCGACCGGCCCGTCAGGCGGGGACCACGTTCACGAGCTTCGGGGCCCGCACGACCACGGTGCGCACGCCGCGGCCGTCGAGGGCGCGCTGCAGCGCCGGCGAGGCGAGGGCGAGCTCGCGCAGAGCGTCCTCGGTGATGTCGGCGGGGACCTCGAGGCGGTCGCGGACCTTGCCCTGCACCTGCACCACGCAGGTCACCGACTCCTGCACCAGCAGGGCCGGGTCGGCCTGGGGGAACGGGTGGTGGGCCAGCGAGCCGGTGTGGCCCAGGCGGCTCCAGAGCTCCTCGGCGACGTGCGGGGCCAGCGGCGCCAGCATCAGCACCAGCGGCTCCACGGCCTCGCGGGGCGCCGCGGGCAGCTTGGTGAGCTCGTTGTTCAGCTCGATCAGCTTGGCGATCGCCGTGTTGAAGCGCAGCGCCGCGAGGTCGGCCGAGACGCCGTCGGTGGTGCGGTGCACCAGGGCGCGCACAGCCGCGCTGGCGGGCTCCTCGGTGATGACGAGCTGGCCGGTCGCCTCGTCGACGACGTTGCGCCACAGCCGCTGCAGGAAGCGCTGCGACCCGACCACGGCGCGGGTCTCCCACGGCCTGGACTGGTCGAGCGGCCCCATCGACATCTCGTACAGGCGGAAGGTGTCGGCGCCGTACGCCTCGTACATCTCGTCGGGGGTGACGACGTTCTTCAGGCTCTTGCCCATCTTCCCGTACTCACGGGTGACGGGCTCGCCCTCGTAGCTGAACTCCCGGGCGCCGGAGGCCGAGGTGGTCTCGACGACCTCGGCGGCCGGCACGTGGAAGCCCCGCTCGTCGGTGAAGGCGTCGGCCTGGACGTAGCCCTGGTTGAACAGGCGGCGGAACGGCTCCTCGGAGGAGACGTGGCCCAGGTCGAACAGGGCCTTGTGCCAGAAGCGGGCGTACAGCAGGTGCAGGACGGCGTGCTCGACGCCGCCGACGTACAGGTCGACGCCGCCGGTGTCCCTGGTGCCGGCCGCACCCGCGGCCCGGGAGGGACGCGGCCCCATCCAGTACGCCTCGACGGCCGGGTCGACCAGCTGCTCGGAGTTCTGCGGGTCGAGGTAGCGCAGCTCGTACCAGCACGACCCCGCCCAGTTCGGCATGGTGTTGGTCTCGCGGCGGTACTGCTTCGGGCCGTCGCCCAGGTCGAGCGTGACGTGCACCCACTCCTGCGCACGGGCCAGCGGCGGCTCCGGGTCGCTGGTGACGTCGTCGGGCTCGAAGGTGCGCGGGGAGTAGTCCGGCACCTCCGGCAGCAGCACCGGCAGCTGGTCGGCCGGGACCGCCAGGGGCAGCCCGTGCTCGTCGTAGACGACGGGGAAGGGCTCGCCCCAGTACCGCTGCCGGCTGAAGAGCCAGTCGCGCAGGCGGTAGGTGGTGACGGGACGGCCGGCCCCGGTCGCCTCCAGGTGGGCCGCCATGCGCTCCTTGGCCGCGACGACGTTGAGCCCGTCGAGGTCGACGTCGTCGTTGGAGGAGTTGGTGGCCGGGCCCTCGCCGGTGTACGCCCCGCCCTCGAAGCCCTCCGGGGGCTGCACGGTGCGGATGACGGGCAGCTCGAAGCGCTCGGCGAAGGCGAAGTCGCGCTCGTCCTGGCCGGGGACCGCCATGATCGCCCCGGTGCCGTACCCGATGAGCACGTAGTCGGCGGTGAAGACGGGGACGGCGGTGCCGGAGACGGGGTTGACCGTGTGCAGGCCGGTGAAGACGCCGGTCTTGGTGCGGCCCTCGTCGGTGCGCTCGGCGTCGGTGCGGGCCGCGGCCTGCGCGCGGTAGGCGGCGACGGCCTCCGCGGGGGTGGCTGCGCCGCCGGTCCACGCCTGGGGCGTGCCGTCGGGCCACGCGGCGGGCAGGGCGTCCAGGCAGGCGTGCTCCGGGGCCACCACCATGAACGTGACGCCGAAGAGCGTGTCGGGGCGGGTGGTGAAGACCTCGAGGTCTCCCCCACCGCCGCTCAGCGCGAAGCGGACCTGGGCGCCGGTGGAGCGCCCGATCCAGTGGCGCTGCATCGACTTGACCGCCTCGGGCCAGTCCAGGCGGTCCAGGTCGTCGACGAGGCGGTCGGCGTAGGCGGTGATGCGCAGCATCCACTGCTTCAGCGGCCGCTTGACCACGGGGAAGTTGCCGCGCTCGCTGCGGCCGTCGGCGGTGACCTCCTCGTTCGCCAGCACCGTGCCCAGGCCCGGGCACCAGTTGACGGGCGTGTCGGAGACGTACGCCAGGCGGTGCGCGTCGACGAGGCGGCGGCGGGCGACGTCGTCCAGCTCGGCCCAGGTGGAGCCGTCCTCGGGCTGGCGGGCGCCGGAGGAGTAGGCGGCGCGGAGCTCGGCGACCGGGCGGGCCGCACCGCGGCCGCCGTCGGCGCGGACGTGCTCGGGGTCGTACCAGCTCTCGAACAGCTCGCGGAAGATCCACTGGGTCCAGCGGTAGTACTCCGGGTCGATGGTGGAGATCGACCGGCGGGCGTCGTGGCCCAGGCCCAGGCGGCGCAGCTGGCGGCGCATCGTGGTGATGTTCGCCTCGGTGGTGACGCGCGGGTGCTGCCCCGTCTGCACCGCGTACTGCTCGGCCGGCAGGCCGAAGGCGTCGTAGCCCAGCGTGTGCAGCACGTTGCGGCCGCACATGCGCTGGTAGCGCGCCCACACGTCGGTGGCGATGTAGCCCAGGGGGTGCCCGACGTGCAGCCCGGCCCCCGAGGGGTACGGGAACATGTCCATCACGAACAGCGGCTCGCGCCCGGCGACGGCCTCGGCGTCGCCCCAGGGTCCGCTGGGGTTGGGGGCCTCGAAGGTGCCCTCGTCGGCCCAGCGCTGCTGCCACGCGAGCTCCAGCTCGGCCGCGAGCTGAGCGGTGTACCGCTGGGGCGGTGCGTCGCTGGTCGCGGCGGCGGGCTGGTCCGTGGTGCTCATGCGGTGGGAGGTCCTCTCGGGGGGCGCCGGTCGCTCCCGGCGTCGTCACCACCAGGGTAGTAGCGCGGCCCGGGCGGTCTCCGGGCGTCAGCGCAGCAGAGCCCCGGACCCGGCGGCGGCGTCGGCGAGCACCCCCGCGACGCTGAGGCCCGCCGCCGCCATGACGGCGCGGAAGCCGGTGCGCCCGTCGGCCGCGGCGCCGAGGGCCCCGGCGGCGCCGGCGGCCACCAGCAGCGCCCGGGCGGGTCGCCCCAGCTGGGCGCCCCGGCCGGCCAGCAGCAGCGCGTCGGCGGCCGCCACCCCGAGCGCGGCACCGGTGCGGCTGGCGCGGGGCCCGAGGCGCTGGGGCAGCCCCCGGACGCCGGTGGCCGCGTCGGCCTCGGCGTCGGGGACGGTGTTGGCGAGGTGGCCCGCCAGCCCGAGCAGCCCGGCGGCGGCGCAGAGCAGGCGGGGCGCCGGGCGGCCGGCGGCTCCGGCGGCGACCGCCGGCAGGGAGCCGAAGAAGGCCAGGTAGGGCAGGGGGCTGGCCGGGGTCGCCTTGACCCCCAGGTCGTAGCCGAGGGCCGCGGTCAGGACCGCGAGGTGCAGGCGGCCGGTGCCGCTGCGCCCCCCGCCGTCGAGCCGCAGGGAGGCCAGGACGGCTGCGGCCGCCGCGGCGACGGCGAGGCCCGCCACCAGCGGGCGGGGCAGCCTGCCCGCCGCGACCGGCTTCTCGGTGCGGCCGGCGGCGGCGTCCAGCGGTGCGTCGACCGCGTCGTTCGCCCAGCCCACGGCGAGCTGGCCGAGGCCCACGGCGGTCGCCGTCCTGCCGGCGGCGCTCCACCGGGCCGCGCGCGGTGCGCCGTCGGGCGCGCTCGCTGCGGCGAGGGCCGCGGCGAAGCCCGTCACCGCGGCGGCGGGCACGGGGTGGCACGCCCGCACGAGGTCGACGACGACGCCGCGGTACGAGAGCACCCCGCGAGGCTAGGCCGCCTCCGCCGTCCCCGCCGTCCCCGCCGTCCTCACCCTCCTCGCACTCTCCGCGGAGAGTGCGGTTCCGGAGGGGTGCTGGACCGCACTCTCCGCGGAGCGTGCGGTTCCAGGGGGCCCGGGGTGGTCTGTGGTGGTCAGGGGCGGTCGGGGGCGGTCGGGGGTCAGGCGACGGGACCGGGGCTGTCCTCGGAGCGCGGGACCGGCTGCGGGCGCACGGGCTCGGCGGCGCTCGGGGCCCGCAGCGCGCGGCGGAGCGCGAGGTCCTGCTCGGCGCGGGAGACCAGCTCGGCCAGGCCCCCGGAGTCCCAGGGCTCGAGGATCCCGGAGCCGACGGTGAGGGAGCAGGCCCAGCGCACCAGCGGGGCGTCCGGCGTGCCGAGGAGGCGCACGCGCAGGCGGCGCTCGAGCTCGGCGGGGGTGGTGCCGGTGCCCGGACCGAGCACCACGAACAGGTCGTCGGCCCAGCGGCCCACGATGTCGGCGCCGCGGGTGCTGCCGCGCAGGGCGTCGGCGACACCGCCGACCACCTCGGCGACGGCCTGCGGCCCGCCCAGCTCGGAGACGGGCTCGAGGTCGCCCAGCTGGACGAGGGAGGCGTGCATGGCGCCGCTGGTGCGCCGGGCCGAGCCCAGCACGTGGCGGGCCAGCAGGTCGAGGCCGTTGGCGTTGTAGCAGCCGGTGGTCTCGTCGACCACGGAGACGGCGTCGGCCAGCTGCAGCGCGGCCTCGAGCTCCGCGGCGGCGCGGCGGCGCTGGACGACGACGAGCGCACCGGCCACCAGGCCGAGCAGCGCGACGGCGCCGACCCCGGCCGCCGACTCGAGGTCTCCGCGGGCCAGGGCGGTGAGCGCGACGGCGGCCGCGGCGGCCACGAGGGGCACCGCGCCCACGGCCGTGACGGCGACGCCCAGCGGCATCGCGGCCAGCGCACCGCCGGCCACGGGCAGCGCGGCTGCGGGCCACGCGGACCCCGTGGCGGCGCACAGCCCGAGGACCGAGCCCGCCACCGCGGCGGACGCACCCCACGTGCCCACCGCGTACCCGGGTCCGGACCTGTTCGTCATGCGCCGCAGCGCTCGCTCAGCCACCTCCACCCCCGCTGTCTCGTCGACGCCGGGGGGTGACGTGAGCCCGCAGGCACGACGACCACCCGAGCGGGCGAGCGCCGACGCTGCTGCACACAGCAGGAGGGTGCCACACGAATGCCCCAGAACGCCCGCACCCGGCGCTCGGGTTGCCCTCCCGCGCGGCGCGGCCCACGGTGACGGGCATGGCTCCCCACCGATCCTCCGTCCTGGGCCGCGGGCTCGCGGCCGGCGCCGTCGGGACGACCGTCCTGAACGCCGTCACCTACGCCGACATGGCCTGGCGGGGCCGCGACGCCAGCTCGGCCCCCGAGGAGACCGTCGAGGCCGCGCTCGCGGCGACCGGCCGCGAGGTGCCGGGCTCCCGCTCCGAGCGCACCAACCGGCTCACGGCCCTGGGAGCGCTGTCGGGCACGGCCGCCGGGCTCGCCACCGGCGTGGCCCTGGCCGCCGCACGGGCGGCGGGCCTGCGCTTCTCCGCCCCCGTGGGGGCCGCGGTCACCGGCGCGGCGGCGATGGCCGCCACCGACCTGCCGATGCACGCCCTCGGCGTCTCGGACCTGCGCACCTGGACCCCGCAGGACTGGTTCTCCGACGCCGTCCCCCACCTGGCGTTCGGCGCGGCGACCCACGCGACCCTGCGCGCCCTCGAGCCGGGCACGGCGGTCCGCCGCCGCGCCCGCGCCGGCCTGGTGGGCCGATCGGCGCTGCTGGGAGTGGCCACCGGGAGCCGCAGCAGCCTGGGCCTGGCAGCACCTGTGCTGACGTCCGGCGCCCCGGCGGCCGCCAAGGTCCTGGCCGTGGTGCCGGTGGCGGGCGAGCTGGTCGCCGACAAAGCGCCGGGCACCCCCGCCCGCACCTCGGCGCAGGGCCTGCCGGCGCGGTTCGTCTCGGCCGCGGCGGGCGCTGCGGCGCTGTCCGCGCGCGAGGACGCCAACGCCGTCGTCCCCGCCGTCGCCGCAGCGGTGGGCGCCGCGGGCGGCGCCTGGGGCGGCCTGGCGTGGCGCCGCTGGGCCGGGCAGCGGGTCCCCGACCGGCAGGCCGCCCTGGTGGAGGACGGCGTCGCGCTGGCGCTCGCCGCGGTGGCGTGCCTGTCCGGCCGGAAGCCCGCGCGAGCGTCTACTGTTGACGGTCCTGCGCCCTCGCCTCACCACGCCTGAGGCGGCTGAACCACACGGAGGTCCCCATGACCCAGAGCACCGCCCCCGTCGAGACCGCCTCCCCCGCCGTCGAGGAGGAGGACGACTGGCTGACCG
>Ga0325403_1007613_pt1 | contig 10359 bp, 10 predicted proteins | sample PopdelMetagenome_19_FD_205665 | JGI IMG/M metagenome (GOLD analysis project Ga0325403, IMG submission 205665) | Populus deltoides microbial communities from Bellville, Georgia, United States - Xylem-PdKOR-R4 | ecosystem: Host-associated > Plants > Phyllosphere > Stem > Wood/Secondary xylem...
AACCAGCCGGGTCAGAAGAATGAAGGCCACCGGGGGGTTGTGTGCAGAGAAGAGAAAATTCTCTCGTGGGCGGCGGCAACTGGGTGTGAAAGAGATAGGTTTAGGGTTTCTCTTCCCTATTTTTTTTCAAAACTACCCCCCCTCTTAGCTGAAATTGAAGGCTATTTATAGGCAAAATAGTTTTTCGGGCTTCAAAATTGGTCCCTCAAGTTTTGTGCTTGGCCCCTGATTTCAATTAATTCACTTGGTAAAAATTAAATTGGGTCTCTTAAAATTCTGATTTTTCAATCAAGTCCAAATTAAGCTCCCAAACTTAATTTTTCACCAATTAAGCCCTCAAATTAATTTGACCCGTTTAAAGTATAATTAAGTCCTTGCACTTAATTAAATCCTTCAATTGGACCTAAATTAATTCTTAAACATAATTAAAATTCAATTTGGCCCATGATTAAATCAAATTGGCCCATTAAAAATTTAATTATGTCATTGGACTTAATTTTTATGCAAATTCATCCAATAATCATTTAATTTGACCTTGAATTTGCATTTTTCTCCATTCTTGGGCATAACGAGATACAATTAGGCCTCCAAAAATTGCAGCTTGATTTTCGCCTATTTTGCAGCCTTTCTTGGTCAGCTTTCTCCGCATTGCCAGCATTTTTTTATTTTTTTATTTTGATTTTTTTTAGTTTGGAAAAAAAAGTGAATTTTAGGGAATCACCCAAAATTGGGTGATGACACTAGCCTTGTCGAAATTGACTTAGCATGGATTTATGTGTTATGACAGGGTAAGTCGGGTGCTATAGATACTCTAATGTATGTTAAAATTAGAGTCAATGATAGGGAGATAGTTGTTATGTTGGATTCTGGTGCTACGAATACATTCGTTGCCAACAGGTTGGTGACACAGCTTGGGTTGCGCTTGAGTAACAGCCAGACGCCAATAAAGGCAGTGAATGCTAAGGCGCAACGGATACTGGGTATGGCCTATGGTGTGCCCGTGGTGTTGGATAAGTGTCAGGGAAAATAGGACTTGTTGGTTGTGACACCTGATGACTTCAACATCATTCTTGACTTTGACTTTCTGAAGAGAGCCAAGATTGCGTTGATTCCTCACTTAGATTGTATTCTGCTTGTGAATGAGTTGTGCCCCTGTTTTGTTCCTTGTCATAAGGCAGTGGTGGCTGAAAGTCGAAAGGAGGGAAGTAGCTTGGTTTTAGCCATCACGATCAACAAGGCCTTGAAGAAGGGTGGTGAAGTGTTCTTGGCAGTAACCTTGACTGAGGAGTGAAAACAGGTTGGGTTAGTGCCTGATGTTATTGTTGGGCTATTGGAGGGGTATAGGGATGTGATGCCTCAAGAGTTGCCAAAAAATTTCCACCAAGACGGGTTGTTGATCATAAGATTGAACTTGTGCCTGGTGCGACACCACCGTCGCAACCTCCGTATTGCATGTCCCCAAGGGAATTGGGCGAATTGAGAAAATAATTGACGGAATTGATTGATGTAGGTTTTGTTTGACCGTCGAAAGCTCCATATAGTGCCCCTATTTTGTTTTAGAAAAAAGGCAGATGGTAACTTGCGGATGTGTGTGGATTGTCGCTCATTGAACAAGGTAACAATAAAGAACAAATACCTTGTACCGCTGATTCAAGACTTGCTTGATAGATTGAGTGGAGCTTCTGTTTTCACAAAGCTGGATTTGAGATCCGAGTATTGGCAGGTTAGAGTTGCCAGGGGGATGAGCACAAGACGACTTATGTGACAAGGTATAGGTCATACGAGTTTATGGTTATGCCATTCGGCTTAACCAACGCTCCAGCTACTTTCTGTAATTTGATGAATGATGTTCTTTATGAGTTCTGGATGAGTTTGTGGTCGTTTATCTAGACGACATTGTTATTTTTAGCTGAAGTATGGATGATTATGTGGTGCACTTGAATAAGGTGTTGCGTAGGCTAAGGGAACACGAATTGTTTATGAAGAAGGAAAAGTGTGAGTTTGCTTGTTTTGAGATCACGTTCTTAGGGCATTTGGTGAGTTTTGGGCAGGTTTGGATGGATCCGAAGAAGGTGCATGCCATATGGGATTAGGCAGCCCCGTCGACGATAACAGAGTTGAGGTCATTCTTGGGTTTGGCAAATTATTATTGTCAGTTCATAGAGGGTTATAACAAGAAAACAGCCCCTTTGTCTGATTTGTTGAAGAAAAATTTGCTTTGGGACTGTTCTAGCTAATGCCAACTCGCATTTGACAAGCTAAGAAGGGCTGTAACGTTTGCTCCGGTGCTGAAACTACCAAATTTTGAGAAATCTTTTGAGGTACATATTGATGCTTCGGACAAGGCAGTAGGGGGTGTTCTAGTGCAGGAGGGTCATCCAGTGGCTTTCGAGAGTCAAAAGCTAAGTGAGGCGGAATAAAGGTATTCCACGCATGAGAAAGAAATGGCAGCGGTAATGCATTGTCTTGGCGTGTGGAGGGTGTATCTGTTGGGGACGAAGTTTGTGGTTAAGACAGATAACTTGGCTAATACATTTTTCAGAACTCAGAAAAAATTGTCACAGTGGCAGGCTACATGACAAGAATTCTTGGCTGAATATGATTTTGCATGGGAACACAAGCCGGGGTGACAATCAGGTTGCGGATGCATTGAGCAGACGTGAGGTGCTTGCTGGTTTGATTGCTATGGATCATGTGAAATCCAATATGCTAGATCGGTTGAGGCAGGCTATCGTGGAAGATGCAGCTTATGTCAAATTAGTTGATCTCGTACGAGATGGGACCATGCAAAGGTATTAGCTAGATAATAACCTTCTCTATGCCAAAGGGGGCCGAATTTATGTTCCATGTGGAAAGTTGAGGAAACACTTACTGGTCGAAACGCATGACACACAGTGGGCAGGTCATTCGGGACAAGAGCGTATGCTGACTCTCTTGGCAGAAACCTATTACTGGTCAAAGATGGAGTTTGACGTGGAACTTTATGTCAAAACTTGCTTGGTTTGTCAGCAGGACAAGGTGCTGAGGTAGAAGGAAGTAGGGTTATTGCAGCCTTTGCCGATACCAGAAAGGCCTTGGATTTTAGTTTCAATGGACTTCGTAGTGTGGTTTCTGAAAGTTGATGGGATGGACACTGTTATGGTGATTGTTGACAGGTTTTCGAAGTATGCTGTTTTTGTGGCTACACCATCAGTATGCACAACTGAAGTGGCTGATGGTTTGTTTTATAAACATGTGGTGAAGTACTTTGGGCTTCCTTTAAATGTGGTTAGTGATCGCAACGTGCAATTCACTGGATGATTCTAGACGGTGTTGTTTAGGTTAATGGGAACAAGGTTGAAGTTTTCGACAACCAATCATCCGCAAACAGATGGATAGATGGAGAAGATTAATGCATTATTGGAAGAGTATCTTCGACACTATGTGACAGCGACGCCAAGAAACTAGCTTAAGTTGCTTGATAGTGTGTAGTTTAGCTATAATCTCCACAAATCATCAACGACATATTTGAGCCCATTTGAGTTAGTTTTGGGGATGCATTTCAAACTCCAGCAAAGATAGTAGTCCAGAAGACTGGGGGAAGAAGTCCAGCCACGTACAGGTTTGCGAGGGAGAGGCAGGAACTCTTCGAGCAAGCACAAGACAATTTGTGAAGGGCAAGTAAGCATATGGAAAATATGCTAATCAGAAGTGGAGACCTTTGGAGTTTGATACTAGCGACAGGGTACTGTTGAAATTGACTCCACAAATATGGAAAAAGATAGTTGGGAAAAATCGACACTGTGAGTTAGTGCCAAGATATGATTGGCCGTTTGAGGTGATGGGGAAAGTGGGTGTTGTTGCGTATAAGCTGAAGCTACCAGAAAGGTTAAAGCTTCATCCCACATTCCATGATAGTTATCTAAAGCCTTTTCACTAAGATCTTGAGGATTCGGAAAGGGGTAAATCACTAAGGGCTCCACCTACGATTTAGAAGCAATTTGGGTAGGGAATCGTGAAGATTTTGGACCATAGGAGACTTGGTCTATATATAAGGGCTCCGCCTACGATTTTGAATCAATGATTGATGTCAGAAAGGTTGAAGCTTCATCCCACATTCCATGATAGTTATCTTGTTTTGATTTTGCCTGTTTCCACTGCCACTACAAAGCGAGTATTTTCGGCTATAAAACATGTTAAAACTGTGCTTCACAATAAAATGGAAGAGAATTTCTTAGCAGATTCTATGATGATTTACATTGAACGAGAACTTGTTGAAGATATTGGTTTTGGATTCGATCATTGATGAATTCTATTCTACAAAACATCGAAAGGTGCAACTTTGATAGTGTAATTTATTTTTATTTTAATTTTGAATTTTATATACTTTAAATTTTATTTTTTTTATATTTTGTGTTATGTATTTGAATTGAAACTTTATTGTTAGCTTGACAAATTTATATATCCGAGTTAATAATTAATCTTAAAAAATAATTTATGTGCATTTATATCGTAGCCCAGGACAAGAAAAATTCCTAGCTCTGTCCCTGTATGGGATGATACTACTTCCATAACAATTGTTGCATTGGTTTACCGAGTTTTCCCCAATCTCCTAGGTACAGAATCAGCCTCCTTGCTTTGTTCTTCCAGCTACATTGATGTTCCCAACAAGTGTTTGGTTAGATGCTGTTTTATACGAGGTATGATTAGCACAAACATATCATCCTTTATTTTATTATTATTATTATTATTAACTTGAATGTTCCAGGCCAACTTGTATATATCTTGATTAATCTCATGAGTTCTAAAGTTAACGATCATGTAATGTAAGTCTTCAATAGCTCTGAGAGGATTCGAACCCGTAACTATTGAGAAGCAAACTTAAAACCTGACCAGTTAAGCTATCCTTTAGAGTTAGCCTCAATTTTTTTTTCATTAAGTTGGTTGCTGATGAATTCACAGAGCCCGACTACTATTTTTGTTTTTTTTAAGGTCCATAGCTATATGTTCCTCGGATGCTTTTGGTTCACCATCCATCCATGTTTTCTCCAATTTATTTTATGACCAAGTTGGGGATTGAAAATTTTGCCCCGTGTCTTTATCCTTGGCATTTAAGCATGTATGTTGTATCTTGACCATGTGCCATTAGTATGTTAGCTCGTACTGCATGAAATTAAGCAATTGATTTTCATCAATCAAAAGAAAGCTAAAACTGAAGGGATATTAACTGTATATTTATCATATAGCCTTTAGTGTCGGGTTTGATTTTTTATTTTTTTCATCATCATTGTATTAACTATTTTTATTGCAAACTCAAACCTTTCATACCCCTAATTTTATTTGAGCATGTTTGGGCATCTTTAATATTGAGAATTATTTTGCATATTTAGAAATTTTTTTTTCATTTTTGTACTTGTTCCCAATATGGGTGTGATTTTAGTTAGGATCATTTCTCAAGAAAAACATACTATGCTCAACAGGGATCTTAAATGATATATTTAGTTTTGTAAAAAAATTATAAAAAATAATTTTTTTTATTGATGTTTGGGTTGTTTTTCATATTTTTCTAAATATATGGTAACCTTTCTAGGAGATTAAATATATTGATAGAGGTTGAAAAATCTTTTAATTTTTTAAGTAGAATAGAGTAACTCAATTACCCTTAAAAGCAAAATTTTTAAAACTAGTATCTAGAATTTTTTTAGTTATTTTACTTTTTTTAAAGCAAAGTCAAATGACTCGATTATTTTTATAAGTAAAAAAATTTAAAACTTATGTTTAGGAGCTTTTTCGTTTTCTCAACTTATTTATTATTATTATTATCAAGTTGATTGAAAGTAATTAGATCTTTTAAAAATATATATATAATATTATTAAAATAAAAAAGTGGTTAACATGTGCATGTGGAAGACGCCCATGACCTTTAAGTGGGGCGTTTGACTTTTAAATTTTAATAAATAATAAATAAGTTGAGAAATTAAAAGACTTTTCAACTTCTATCAATATATTAATAAAAAAAATAAAGAAAAAAAAATCAAGCCCGACACTAAAGGCTATATGATAAATATACAGTTAATATCCCTTCAGTTTTAGCTTTCTTTTGATTGATGAAAATCAATTGCTTAATTTCATGCGGTACGAGCTAACATACTAATGGCACATGGTCAAGATATAACATACATGCTTAAATGCCAAGGATAAAGACACGGGGCAAAATTTTCAATCCCTAACTTGGTCATAAAATAAATTGGAGAAGACATGGATGGATGGTGAAGCAAAAGCATCCGAGGAACATATAGCTATTGACCTTAAAAAAAAAAACAAAAATAGTAGTCGGACTCTATGAATGAAAAAAAATAAATTAGAGGCTAACCCTAAAGGATAGCTTAACTGGTCAGGTTTTAAATTTGCTCCTCAATAGTTACGGGTTCGAATCCTCTCAAAGCTATTGGAGACTTACATTACATGATCATTAACTTTAGAGCTCGTGAGATTAATCAAGATATATACAAGTTGGCCTGGAACATTCAAGTTAATAATAATAATAATAAAAAGTAGAGGCTGATATGTTTATGCTAATCATACCTCGTATAAAACAGCATCTAACCAAACACTTGTTGGGAACATCAATGTAGTTGGAAAAACAAAGCAAGGAGGCTGATTCTGTACCCAGGAGACTGGGGAAAACTCAGTAAACCAATGCAGCAATTGTTATGGAAGTAGTATCATCCCATACAGGGACGGAGCTAGGAATTTTTCTTGTCCTGGGCTACGATATAAATGCACATAAATTATTTTTTAAGATCAATCATTAACTCGGATATATAAATTTGTCAAGCTAACAATAAAGTTTCAATTCAAATACATAACACAAAATATAAAAAAAATAAAATTTAAAGTATATAAAATTCAAAATAAAAATAAAAATAAATTACACTATGAAAGTTGCACCCTTCGATGTTTTTTAGAATAGAATTCATCAATGATCATATCTGAATCAATATCTTCAACAAGCTCTCATTCAATGTAAATCATCATAGAATCTGCTAAGAAATTCTCTTTCATTTTATTGCGAAGCACAGTTTTAACATGTTTCATAGCCGAAAATGCTCGCTTTGTAATGGCAGTGGAAACAGGCAAAGTCAAAACAAGATAACTATTATGGAATGTGGGATGAAGCTTCAACCTTTCTGACATCAATCATTTTTTTCAATCTCAAAGTATTGATTACACTTATAAATCCATTTATGAACATCTTCCCCATCAAAACTAGAGGAATCTCGTTTAGGTTTATGTACCTTGTAAGAATAATAACCCATATCACTAGCTCCACAGCTTTTAGAAGCATAGCCATTATGATAGTGACACGATCAAAAAATTGATGTCTTCTCCCAAATGCAAGAGTGTCAAAGTAATAAATAACCCGGTAAGACCGGAATCGAACCACAAGGAGGTTAACTATATAAATTACAAATAACAATAATACAACAACAACAACAACAGTAGTAGTAATCAGTAGTAGTAGTAGGTCGTAGTAGTAATAAAGAGAGCTTTGAGATGTGATATTGATATAAGGATTAAACAATGATTAAAACAATTGTCAAAGTTAAAGAATCCACTAATGGTATTTCAAACAAGTATAATATAAACTCTTATTATTCAACTAGAAACCACACATAAAAGAGGTTCCAATCGGATTATAAATTGTTAACATGATTACATTAGTTATCTTATTCGAATAATGCTAATACTTGTAAATGTTGTCAGGCATTCCTGATTATAACTTATGTTAACAACAAATCCAGTTCTTTTCATAGCACAGGTGTCGGTTATACCATATAGTTTGGGCTATAAAAGTGCCAAGTATTTGTTGTACCAAGGGTTATACAACATTAATCTAGATTAACCATTTAACAAGTAAAGTATTAAAAGTGAACAAGATAACAAATATAAAACATGTTAGTATCAAACATTAAGGTCCATATTGAGTTTACACTATACTTATTCTTACATCATTAGTGTAACCTTTTCACCTTGACATAATAAACTTAGCTAAACATAATAAAAGAGAGAAACATAAATAAACAAGATAAGAACATAAATAAGATATAAGTTAAATAAGGAAAGGAAATGAAAAGCATAAACAAGATATTAATATAAACAAAACTTAAGCATTACAAAATATAAAGAGAGGAAGCAAAAGTATGATCTTGATCTGAAAACCAAGACGCCTAAATGCATGGTAAATGCCTCCTTTTATAGTCCATAGTTTGGAACTATTGATTTGATGACTAATTGTTGAGTGGGTGGCCACATCTTGACTTGGTGACAATCCTTATCTTCTTGTCTGAACAAAACATCATTGATAACGTCAGAATTTGAACAGACTTAAATCATGAAAGTTCTAGGAAATTGTCTCAGCTTTCCAAAAAAAAATCAGTGCATTTGGACTTTTAGAACTAGAGATATGAGCTGAACACTAAACAGTGTCTAGGCTGCAAGACAGATTTCGACTTCTCTGTTGTTGCTAAGATTTGGACTTCCAAACAACAGAATTGAGTCTTGCACTCCCGTGAATGTTTTAGGCCTATGTCTTAGATTTCTAGCCATATAAACCAAATTGAAATCCAAGATCTACAACTTTAGATATGACCCAATGACTGAATAGTGTTCCAGTTTGAACAGAACCAACATCTCTTTTCTAAGCTTAACCCTCTCTTTGTCTTCTCAATTTTAGTAGTTCAACTCATCAATCAATCCTTTGATTTATGTGATAGGCCTGCATTTATGATGAACATTTACCATAAATTAAAGGTATCTTATAATATCAGACTTGTTATTATAAAACATGCTTTAGTTAATGAGTTATTGATACTTCAAGTGCAAAATGATGATATAAAACCTTGATAAAAATGCACTTTTAAGTACTAATGAGATAGCCTTCTTGATTAGTACTTAAAAGTGTATTTTTATCAAGGTTTTATATCATCATTTTGCACTTGAAGTATCAATAACTCCTTAACTAAAGCATGTTTTATAATAACAAGTCTGATACTATAAGATACCTTTAATTTATGGTAAATGTTCATCATAAATGCAGGCCTATCACATAAATATGAAAAGCACTAATTTCACCAACATTAGCTTGTGACTTTTATTTTCTTGGACTTTGATGGCAGGTAAGATCCCCTAGTAATTCTTGAAGCTTCTCTAGCCTAAGATCAATTTTCTCAAATCCAATTTCATTATTGATCTTAGATTCTTATAACTGTTATCCATATACTTCTAAAAGTTGCACAACTTTGTCATGTTTTTGGTAATGATTCCTATTAATAGTTGTAATGGATTCATCAATCTTGTCTTCCACTCTTTTCAGATCTTGAGAACAAGTATTTGGTTCTATATTTTGATTCTGAAGGCCTAACGCTCTGAAACTAGTTGGTGCAGGATCAATTTACATAATCCCAAGACACAATAAAGCCAACAGGAAACAAAAACTCTTTAGGATGAATGAATGAATAATGATAATTAAACAAAACATAATAATAGAATGAACAATAGCAATTAAACAGAACATAATAATATAACATGTTTGATGAGAATCTCTTAAAGCACTTTTTTCATTAGCTTATCATTAAGGGTGATCATTTTCGGTTCGGTTTGGTTTTTACCTATAAAAACAACCAAATTGAAATTTTGTAAAATACAAAAAAAAAACCGATCAGTTTCGGTTCGGTTTGGTTATTTTATATTAAAAATCAAAACCCAACCGACCAGTTTTGGTTCTGTTATATTCGGTTCGGTTATTTTATATTAAAAACTATACTTTTTTAGGGTTTTTTTACTTTTTTAATAGGCTTGGTTTCGGTTTGGTTTGGTTTTTTAGGTTCGGTTTTTCAGTTTCAGGCTTATGAAACCAAAACCAAACCAAACTAAATATTTTTTAAAATATTCTAATTAGTTTTTTTCATGGTTCAGTTTTTTTAGTTTTTTTTTTTAATTTTCTCAGTTTAATCGATTTTTAATTTTTTTCTCCCCTTTACTTAACATCATTTCTCTCCCCCAAATTTTGTTACATTGCTTAGCTAAATACTAGCATAGTAGCTTCTAGCATTCGATACAATATAGGTTTTTTAAATTTTTTACTGAAAATAACTGAATTAAATCAAATCCAGTAAGTTGAAATTGATTTTAGTTTGGTTTTGATTTTTTTTTTTAGTTTGATTATATTTTAAGTAAAAACCAAAACATACAAAAAAAAAAAAATAATCACCCATATTTTTTCCTCGTAAACAAAAATAATCACCCATACTTTTTCCTTGTAAACAAAAAATAGCAACCAAAAATCCCTTTTTCTTGCTGCTTTGCTTTTCACCTGGA
>Ga0325403_1007616_pt1 | contig 10356 bp, 4 predicted proteins | sample PopdelMetagenome_19_FD_205665 | JGI IMG/M metagenome (GOLD analysis project Ga0325403, IMG submission 205665) | Populus deltoides microbial communities from Bellville, Georgia, United States - Xylem-PdKOR-R4 | ecosystem: Host-associated > Plants > Phyllosphere > Stem > Wood/Secondary xylem...
TTAAAAACACCATTCATTTTAGTATATTTAGTTATAATAATAACTACCAGCATCCTTTTAACATATATTTTAATATTGTAAATTGGATATTTCACGCACCAACCATTAATTATTTTAAAATAATTTGTTTTCAGTAAATGGAAAAGAAAGAAAGAAAGAAAGAAAGGAGACAGAGTGTGTGTAAAGCACGGGGCTTTTAATAGCGTGGTGAAGTAAAATAGTTGCAAATCCTGAAGTTAGTTAGAAAGAATGTCGTGGCCAAAACCGTAAAACACAGTGTGTAACCAATTAAAAAAGAAAAGGGTCCTCGACTTCTCTAACATTTTTTTCCCCGTACTCAACCTCGAGACGGCACTCTCTCCCCTACAACACTGCAACACTCTCCCTCTCTGTAGAGTCTGGACAGGCACACACGCAGAGCTCATATGTTAATAAATCGTTTCCATTTCACTCTTTGTCACTCTCTCTCTCTCGGTTTCGAAACCCAAACTAACTAACAAATGCCGCAACTGACGGAGCTCAGCCGTGTGGACCCGCGGATCTGGCGAGCCTGTGCTGGATCCTCCGTTCAAATCCCCACCATTAATTCTAGGGTTTACTACTTCCCTCAGGGGCATCTCGAACAATCCTCATCGTCTACGGCACCTCATCCCCCGTTTCTCTCCAATCTCGCTCTCTCTAAACCCTTAATTTCTTGCCAAATCTCCGCCGTTGATTTCCTCGCCGATCCGGTAACCGATGAGGTCTTCATTAGACTTCTCCTTCTTCCTCTCAATAATCACTCCTGTAACCTCCCTCTCTCCTTTCTAGAACCTTCTAGAAGTGAGGGTGGAGGTGTTAATGACGTCGATGACGATGAGAATAAGATTTTGGCCTTCGCTAAGATTCTAACGCCGTCAGATGCGAATAACGGTGGTGGTTTCTCCGTCCCGAGGTTCTGTGCCGACTCGATTTTCCCTCCGTTAAACTACCAGGCGGAGCCTCCGGTTCAGACTCTAACGGTCACCGATATTCACGGAATTAGTTGGGATTTCAGACACATTTATCGAGGGACGCCACGCAGGCACTTGCTAACTACTGGATGGAGTAAGTTTGTGAACAATAAGAAGTTGATTGCGGGTGACTCGGTGGTTTTTATGAGGAATTTGAAGGGAGAGATGTTTATTGGAGTGAGGAGGGCAGTTAGGCTTAATAACAGTGCCAGGTGGAGGGAGCAGATTGCTGGTGGCGGTGGAGAAGGCAAAGTGAAGGTAGAGGAGGGATTTTCGATGAGTGGGAGAGGGAGGTTGTCCCAGGAGGCTGTTGCGGAGGCTGTGGAGATGGCGGCTAAAGGTTTGCCGTTTGACGTTGTGTATTATCCGAGGGCAGGTTGGTACTCAGATTTTGTGGTGAGGGCTGAAGCGGTGGAGGCTGCCCTTGGTGTGTTTTGGACTGCTGGGATGAGAGTGAAGATGGCGATGGAGACTGAGGATTCTTCTAGAATGACTTGGTTTCAGGGGACTGTTTCGGGTACTGGCTTACCAGACTCTGGTGCATGGCGTGGCTCTCCTTGGCGCATGCTTCAGGCATGTATTTTATAATGTATCTGTTGATTTACCATTTTTGTTTGGTTTATAGTGTGATTGGTTAATTGTTTTTATACCGTTTATGGTCATGGAAAATAAATGATTTGGGAGGATAACGGGATCATTTGCTTTTGAGGTAGGTAGCAGAAATTCATCCATTCTAAATGATTGTATATCGTTTTTAGTAGTTCAAATGGCTTGCATATGCACTAAACATTACCTGCTAATTTTGACTTTGAACAGAAAAATGCTTTGGGATAATCTCCCCTGTTGCGATTTTTTGCTAATGATATCTGGAGTGTATATTAATCATTAAGAATAAATGAAAACGATGTCAGAGAAAATGAAGAACAGTTGGTGCTAATGGAGCAATGTATTTTATAAATTGGATATCTGATTCTGGGTGATGCTTGAAATAGTGGTATTCTTTTCACAGTTTCCCCGTTTTCTTAATTTTATTTGTATGCTGTTTCCTGTGGCTCTGGTGCTTTGGGTATTGAGTTTTCAGGGCAGTGTAGTGCAGCTAAACTACTGTGCCGTACCTTTTTTGTCTTTGTTCTTCATTCTACCCCAGGCTACGTTGTTTATCTTCAAGCTATATGTTATGAAACGTGATTGAGGTTTTCTTCAATTCCTTGTGGAGGAGTACCACTTAAAGTTTTAAGAACTTGGTTTTCATCGAAATTAGAATATCGCTATGGAATTTGTTAAGGACTTCTGATTTGTTCCATGAGTCATTTGCACTTTCATAGGGGCCATTTTATTTGCCCAATGTCAAGAAAGCTAGGTCAGGCAGATGTTATAATAGTTTGGGGTTCAATTAAGAATATTGTTAGAACAAGATTCAATTGCACATGCAAATTGGATATCAGCGTATGCTGTTTTAACTCTCTTACATCTTTTTCATGCTGTTCCTCTCTCTGATTTTATTTATGTCTAGGTTTTCACAATGTCTGCAGTTTGATTGTGATGGTCAAGTAATTTTAACCAGGTCTTTCAATCTTCTTAGTTCTCAAGTGTCTAAAAGTTTTAGGTCACGTAATGAGCTTCACAAGTGACTATCTGTTAATGATTCAGTTATATAGTTGCCGATATATAAGCTTTAACATTCAGAAATTTCTTCATTATAACAGAGTGAAAACTTTTGATCTTTTTACCGTATTTTCTGCCTTTTCAACTTGTTTTTTCTCTGCTGCACAGATTACGTGGGATGAGCCTGAAGTTTTGCAGAATGCAAAGAGAGTGAGCCCTTGGCAAGTTGAATTTGTTGCAACCACTCCACAGCTTCAAGCTGCATTCCCCCCAATGAAGAAATTGAGATATCCAAATGATTCTAGGTTCCTGACGGATGGAGAACTTTTTTTTCCCATGTCAGATCTAACTAATTCAACTATGGGGCACACGAATGCTTCAATGTTGAATTATAGTACTTTTCCTGCTGGCATGCAGGGAGCCAGGCAAGATCCTTTTTCCACATTCGGTTTATCCAACTTTATAAGTGAAAATGCTCCTCAGGTGTTCAGTGACAGGGCCTTTGGAAACAACTTGGTCCCTAAGATGAAAAGAATGCCCAGTGAGATGAACATTGGCAGTTTGCAGTCTGAGAACTTATCACCTGAGAGCCAGAGTAGTGCATATTCTTTTGGCATAGGTTTTGTTGGAAACAGGGGCTTCAACCCCAAGAAAGTTGGAATTAACTCTATTCAGTTATTTGGTAAGATCATTCACATGGACCAGCCTGTTGAAAATGGTTTTGATGATGTTGGCTTCATGGATGACAGCAGTAAATGTGGCAATGAAACTGAAGGTGTTGATGCACTGGAACTTTCACTGACTTCCTCCTACACAGAACTACTTAACAGGATTGATGCCCAATGCCAAAGAGCTTCACCTGTTGAAGCATGTCCTACTTGAACAAATAGTTCTGTAGCGCATGCATATAAGTAGCTGTGCAGGTATGTTTTTTGTGACTGGACCCCACAAACTCTATTATCTTAAACTTGCCTGAAGTGTTACTTCTTTAAATTTGATTGTGCATCTTGGCTAGTTGTTTACAAATACTTAATTAATGATCAAGTTCCTATAACATGGTTACTGCCATGCAATTTCAACTAATTGAGCCTTATCTCAAATGTTCTTCATTTAGCTTTAATGTCATTACATTGTTGTCATGTCTCATGTCATGTATCATGCTTCCCTAGGAATTTGTTTTAATGTATCATGCACATGTTAATCTTGCACTAGATTTAGAGAGTGTGGTTCCAGTGTGAGCAATTCCTCACTGACACTTCTCCTAGGAATTTGTTTTAATGTATCTACGTTGATTTATAGATATCTTTAGATCTTTGCATTCTTTAACTTATTCCTAAGCAAACCTGTTTGTTGTTGAAATAAACTGCAGGTTTCTTTTTTCATTAGAAGGTAAATATGGTGTCCATTGAGGAGCAAGTGGTCCTGTTCTAATATACTAGTGACAATCAAATTAGTTGAAATAAACAGCTCTGACTTTCAGAAGCATAACATGGTACACTATACACTATTTGTTTTCTTGGGTCTTGATTTTCAAAGATATCTACAGCCAGTCAAATGCGTCTGAAGAACTAATTCTTTTTCTAATATAGTTTGTGCTGAAATGAATAGTCAAAACCATTTATTTGTTTTGAAGCAAAACAAAGTTCCAAAGGATTTCTATGAATTGCTGTGTAGTAAAAGCATCATGCTATATGGTTAATGGTCAATACTAGAAGAATCTGTTCAAATTCAAAAGTTCGGTGATGTACATTCCGAAGGATTTCTTCCAATCTCCTGATTTTATCATGTAATTGGGAATCAGATAATACAATTCCTGTTTAATATATGACAAGTTTTGCAAGTATTTTACTATTAAGAAGCAACTATAACTACGTGATACAGCTTTCTTGCGAATGACCCACAAATGCCAAAAATCTCGTTTGATCCTGATATGCCAAAGACAGTTTTTGTTTTACTGTCGGGTAATAGTTCCATTGATGGCAAATGAAAGGAAAAGACTGTAAAAACTATTTTTCAATCACTTTTGGCATTTGGTTGTCACGGAAAAGGGTGAGTGCATGAACAGACTTGTCATGTATTAAATCCAAAGGACAAGAATATGTACTCTCTTCTCCTTTCATGAGCGCCACATTTATAGCTAGACTTGCCTTGTTTATTGAGAAATGATGAATTAAAATGCTTTATTATGACTCGTAGTGCTGGATTTGCTGTTCTTGATTAGCGTGGAGAGAAAGAACTGGAGTGTGAAATTTTTTTATTTTATTTATCAAGAAGCCATATCTGACACATACTCTGTTGGATCATGTTTGCAGGTTCTATCTGCATGCAGGGAGCTGACTTCTGAATAGACCCATGCAGTAGTAACTGGTCTCTGTTGGTTTAGTGTATGCTAGTTTGTTCTAGTTAGTGATGTTGAGAACTAAAGAAAATTGACTTGGCATATGTTTAAAATTTGGTGCTGGATATTCTTGTGGCATTTGCATGTTGTTGCCTTCTTTCTTTGACCTGGAAATTGAATAGCGGTCCCCTCATTTGACCTAAAAATAAGAGATTCTTATTTTGCTGGTCATGGAGTATGATTGCTTCATCAATAGGATAATACGTACATGAATATTACAGTTGTGTGCAATTACCGTTTGGTAGATACCGGCTGAGTTGAGTGGGCGTGGATAATTTTTAGAATCTATTTTTTTTATTTAATTATAAAAATACAAATTTGTAAAAAAGACAATAAATAAAATTTTGAAATAAAAAATTATCATTATTATTTTTTTTTATCAAAATCGTCTTCTCTAGTTCATGATTATTTATTTTTGTTTTGACAAAAAAAAAGGTTTTTTTTATTAGCAACATGGTTTATTAAATAAAAAAACAACAATTATGAAAGAATATTCGAAAAAAATATAATAATTTGAATTAAAAAAAGAGTGTAGATTTTTAATGAAAAATCTAGTTTTCATATTCGTGAACTTTTTTTTTATTTTAAAGAAAAACATGCATTTTTGGTGTGAAGTATTGTTTTTTAAGTAAAAAAATCAGAATATTCTGTGCAATTGAAAGGAAAAAAAAAAGAATAATTAATATGTAAAAATTTTATAATAAAATTGAAATTTTGTTTCTTTTGAATATTGTGATTACATTTAAAATCTTTTTTGCAAAACTATTAAAACATTCATTTGTTTTTACCAAACATATATAAGGATAGTTTTTAAGTATTTTATAATAATTCTTATTTATTAGTGTGGTTGTAGTTGATTTTTAAAATATATTTTTTATTTAGAAATTTATTAAAATACTATTTTATTTTAAAATTTATTTTTAATATTAACATATCAAAACACTAAAAATATAAAAAAAATTAATTTAAAACAAAATAATTTTAAATTTTAACTAATTTTTTATTTGAACCGCACTCCAAGCAAAAACTTAATAGTGCTGGATAATTACTCAGCATAGGCATACCAGTCATGTGCAAAAGATATGATTAACTTCAATACCACAAAAAAAAAAAAAAAGGGAATTTTTTTTCTTCCAATTCAATCTTTTGTTTTTAAATTTCCCTCCTTTTAAAACAAAGTTTCATTCACAATTTTTTTTTTAACGATCATTGGGGATATATTTAAATCAGCCAAGTAGATAAAATCATATTATAACAATATTTATATAATTTAATTTTAAACTTGCACTAGATAGAAAATTAGATCAGGTCGGGTTGAGAGATTTTTTTTAATTAATTTCATTATTTTTTCTTGATTTCGTATTTAGATTTACTTTTTTACTATTTAGTTAGCATACTTTTAGATTGATCAAGTCCATTACATTACATCAAAATAACTATTACATGATTTAGTTTTAAATTTGAATTAAACTAGAAGTTAAATAAGATGATTATTTTTTTTTTTAATCAATTTTATCTATATATTTTTTTTTAGTTTGCCGGGTTGCATTTGAATCGTTAAAGTCAACTATATAATTTTAAGTCGATTTTACAAGGTTTAAAAATCTAAACTAATCAAATATTTGAATAAAAAAGTTTACAATTAAGCAACTAAATCATATTTAATATCAAAAAAATTTTTGAATATTTTTTTTATTACATAAAAGATAATTTTTTTTTCTATCCTGCAACTTAACACGTGCGTGCAATCTAGTTAGTATAACTTCAAAAAATAATTAGAGGTAAATCATGGGAAGTAACCTGGGAAGAATCAATATTTCATGATTTTCTGATGTTGAACGAAAATATTGTTTAAAGAAATGAATTAAACTCTTCTTTCCAGAAAAATCTGAGAGAGAGAGTGATCCAGAGTGGATCAGAGGTTCAAGAACTCCACTGCCTCATATTCAAACAGAGAGCTATAACCTATAGATAAACCATCAATTTTCTATGGCTATTTCCCTCTCTAACCACACTCTCTTAGCTCCTCCTCGCCTCCCCGCTTCTTCTTTCTCTTCAAAACCCTCCAAAACCCTAGAAACCAAAACCTCATCATTACCCCTTCAACCTCTACTCCACAGACCCCTCCGTCTCTGCAAACCCATCAATGCCTCCCTTCTCCCCAATTCCTCTCCAATCCCAATTAACTGCAAGAACAGGCGTTCTTTGAAGGCTTTTCTTGCACCTCAAGACTCTGTTCCTACTCCTATATACCGTATGTTTTTCTCTTCATTTTCCACCCACTCTTATTAATGAAAGTAAACAACCAAGGTCATCAGTTTTTGCTATTTTGTTTTGTTTTCGGTTGGAAAAAAGGGGAAGTTTCTTATCAAATCATTCTGTGATTTTATTTTCCCTTCCTTCTTATTTAGACAAATGAGAAGGAAGAAGGTCAGAAACGAGGACCCGGTCTGAAGAACCTTTTGAAGATTTACAGGCAGGCTATTTCTTGCGGAGATGAGAAGACCACGTTGGATATTGAGGCTAAGATAGGCATCATAGAAAAAGAGAATAACGAATCGGTCAAGAAAGTGTCACCTTCATCGGCTGAGATAACCTCTGGGAAGGAGAAATGTATCCGTTTGCAAGTACATTTTGATAATGTTAGGAAAAGGACGGAGAAAGAGAAGCTTAACATCAGGAGTGAAGCCCAGGGAGAAGTGATTGAGAGCCTGCTGCCCGTGGTGGACAGTTTTGAGAGAGCAAAGCAACAAGTACAGCCGGAAACAGATAAAGAAAAGAAGATTGATACAGGTTACCAGGGTATATACAAGCATTTTGCGGACATGATGAGGAGCTTGCAGGTGGCTGCTGTGCCAACGGTTGGAAAGCCTTTTAATCCTTCGGTAAGTGAAAATTCCTCGAGTTTACTTCATTTTGTACTTCGTGTTATGAACGATGCCTTTTCTTGTTTGTGCTGATGATTAACACTGGATATGAGATAGCGCGTAGGCTTGTGATTGATCTTGGTCTGTGTATACTCTATTTTTATTGCCTCTACATATTGCAATGATTTCCAGAAATCGGTTTATGCATGAATAAAACGAACAACAAAACAAATAAATTCTGGACTGCAAGTGATATTTTTCCAAATTGAAAATAACTTGGAACTGGGGGAAGTTTGAGATTTTGATTAGCTGTTCAATTGCTAACCTCTGCTTCCTAGATTTACTTCCAGATTAGAAAGTCATCTTCATAGTGCTACCTATGATTTTTCAATTAACGGAATTCCATTTTTTTTTGCCCTATGAGAGCCACTATATTCTATATGGTTTTGTCAGAATCATGAGTAGAACGTATATCTTCTGGGAGGGAAGGGTGGAATAATGCTTGTAAACTTGAGTAATATGGGTCTCAGCACCTGAACACATTCAACATTGGCCTCTGTTAATACTTGAGTTTGCCTCTATTTTCTTGTAGCTTCATGAGGCCATTGCACGTGAAGAGTCTCCAGAGTACAAAGAGGGAATTGTAATTCAAGAATTCAGGCGTGGATTTCTCCTTGGAAATCGGTTAATAAGACCAGCTGCGGTTAAAGTTTCTTCTGGGCTCGGCAGTAAGAAAGCTTCAGTGGGTGCTGAGCAACCTGCCACGACTGCTGGAATGGACTAACGATAGTATTGCTGGGCAAGAAAGTTTTTAATATGAGGATTTTCTTCGACTTGCTATCATATGGTCATTGCTTATCTGCTCTGAAACTTTTGTTGCTGAAACAATTTATGATGTGCCGAGGGAGAAAAAAAATAAAATAAATCTTCCCTTGGTGTCCAGGCTCTAGAATTCAGTTTCTATCTACTCTGGAGACATTTGGTCTTAGGAAAGGGCAGCAAAGGTGGAGCAGAAAACGCAGCAAAAACATGCTTTGGCTATTCGCGTTTTTGTGCAGTTAGGGATTGTATCCAACAGCAAACACAAGCACAACCTCTCCACCAAACATGGCTTGATCAGACTTCTTGATACGTTTATGCACACATTATGTGTTAACCAATTGTTTCATCAGGTGGAAATGCAACTCTCATTTAATTTGTGTTTTGCGCCAACGTGATTTTTCTAATCGCAATCTGCATTTCTTGGAAGATAATTCCATACCATCTCTTTACTCTCTCTCATTTCTAGTTTCAGGTTGCGGGAAGATGCGGAAAACAGGCTCTTGGAGACCGATAATTACATGCTGCTTTGACGGACAATATATAAATCAGAGTCCAATGCTGATTCCTTCAATCAAATGCAAGCATAATTTGATTCCTATTATTTGGGACTAATGTCAAGTGGGTTTTACCAATTCTTTGATCCCTTGAATCATGAATAAATTAGAAGAAAATAGAACTTACCGTGACTTTTTGTCAAACATCGTACATCTATATCACGAAAAGATGGCACGATACCCGCTGAATCTACTCTCTGCACTCTGGAAGGGACAGCATTTCTTGTTTACTGAAAAGCTTTTCATGATAGCTCAAATTCGTTTGATGCAAAATACCAATCAACAATGATAATTGACGTGCGTGGAACGTTAACAACAATCATGCAACTTCAGATTGACACTGACTTCTCGAACAATTAACAACAATCATGAGACTACAGATTTTCTGAAACTCGATTTCTCTGTTGGGAACCAAGGATGGGTGTGGTTTCTCATTCCTTTGCCATCCCCTTCTCCCAGTCAAGACAAGCGAAGTTCAATCTTCAGCTAATCCAGAGCTGTTTATCCTGCATTGCCACCAATCCTCCCATTAGATTTCATAATTTACAAACGTAATGTCTGGTGTGCTGGACAATATTAATTAGACTAAACTGGAGCTGAATAAATAATTGCAATGTCCTATGTTTGGAGTGCATTGAACTGGACAATTTATCCTATTGTATTTGGTGGACATTGAACAAGATAGAACAACAAATTGTAATGAAAATGACAGTAACACCCCTCTTTTCTAATGTTTGAAGTGAAGATTATAACACATATTTTAATCTAAAAATTTAATATTTTTTGTTTTTTTAACCATCAAAGCATGCATAAACATGCTGTTGTTTTCGACCAAAGATCCCATATTTCAGCGTTTAATTTTTTTTAATAAGTAGCATGAAAGATAAACAAAAACACAAACATTCAACAATTTTCCTTTCCCTTCTTTTCTTGTTGAACTTTCTCAGCAACCAAACAAGAAAATCAAACCTAAACCTTAGCTTCTACTATGATCCTAATAATTTGAAGAGCATCCTGCTGCCCACGAAGATGAGCACACAGCACATGATGTTGAAGCCATTGATGATGTTTCAGAATTTGTTGTTCACGGTGATTTGACACCATTTCTGCTTGATGAT
>Ga0325403_1007620_pt1 | contig 10354 bp, 5 predicted proteins | sample PopdelMetagenome_19_FD_205665 | JGI IMG/M metagenome (GOLD analysis project Ga0325403, IMG submission 205665) | Populus deltoides microbial communities from Bellville, Georgia, United States - Xylem-PdKOR-R4 | ecosystem: Host-associated > Plants > Phyllosphere > Stem > Wood/Secondary xylem...
TTTATTTTTTATTTATTTTATATACCTGCTGAATGATAGCCTTAATGTGCTGATTGGTGGCCGTAAGGCCCCATTGTACCATAGAAACAATGACATTGAGTGATTATTTGGGAGTGTTTTTCAAAAGCGTTTTCGAAAAAATTTGAAATTTTTTTTACTTGAAATAATATATTTTTGATGTTTTCAAATCATTTTGATGCGCTGATTTTAAAAATAATTTTTTAAAAATAAAAAAATATTATTGGCATATTTTTCTAAGTGAAAATCACTTTAAAAAGCAACCACAACTATACTTTCAAACACCCTCTAAGAGGTCAATCAATTCCTAAAATCCAAAAATAAATAGAAAAATTCGAAGAAATATCAAGCAATAACAAACTTTTGAACCCGATATTTGTACACTTAGAGCATTTTTATTATTCCAACGTGTTTTTGATTTTTATTTTAAATTAAATTTTATTCATGTTTTTAAATTGTTTCTATATGCTATATTAAAAATAAAATTTTAAAAATTAAAAATATATTATTCTTATATATTTTTAAAATAAAAATACTATGATACTGTCATAATATCAAACACTACTTTAACGAGCCTCCATCCCTTTGCCCCGCGTAACTTGCCTCCCTTTCTTCCTTTGAGATTGATTAAAATTATAATTATAACAAAAACCAAATCATCGGGTAAACTATCAAGTGTACAAGAGAGAAAATTCTATAAGCTAGATTCCTAGAATATTTTTTTTAAAAAAATACCTTTCGTTTCCGTCACTGATGAATTTTTTTAATTATCTTGCTATGAACTTTTTATGGTATTGAAAAAATATTTTGACATTAAATTAATATTTAATTTAGTAAAAAAAAATTAATTTTACTACTCAAGACAAATCAACACTTTAAAGTGTTTGCCCTTTTCCACCAGTGTCGTCATAGAAAATTCCCTTCGTCTCCGGGAAGGAACCAATCCTCTCTCCATGTCTCTGTCTTGTCCTAACCTCAAGTTTCTGTCTGGAAATTGGTCTGGTGCGCACCTTTTCCACAGGAAGTTGTTAACCACATGATGCTAGCTAGCTAGCTAGCTAGCATCACTAGCCATCTCACAAAATCCCAGTACAAAGACCCAGAGGAAAGAGGTTAATAAAATAACCATGAAGACTTTTACATGGATGGAAGGAACGGAACTTATAAATCAACCCTTGATTGTATCTGTATTTTAAAAATATTTTTAAAAAAAAAATAATTTTTTTATTTTTTTATTTTAAAATTATTTTTTTAGTGTTTTTGTATAAATATTAAAAATAATTTTTTAAAAATAAAAAATATTATTTTAATATATTTTAAAATATAGTAGTACGGCAACGGATTTTGTTTACGGCGCATGATTAATAAAGGCGATTGTCCACATCCTTTTAATATATGTTTATGATGATTGTTGGCGACTTTTTGAGCAGCTGGAGTCTTGGTCAATACTTAACATGTGGAAAAATAAATAGCATGCGGGTTAGCACACTGTAGGAACTGGTGGTTCTCTGGTTTGACTTGTTCTAATCTGTTTTACACGTAATCATCTTAGTTGACCATACACGATGGCTCAACAACAGGCTGCTTATTTCCGGCTGCCAGGACTCCCAAAAGGTTATATTATAATGTTATATAGTACAAGAGCTTGGAGCCGTTTTGAAAGTTGTGATTTTTGAGCCAGTCAAATTTAGTTGATCACTGGATTTGTGGCACACACTTCACCATGAGCCAGTCAATTTTATTTTTTTTACATAAAAAGTCACTAAGAAAAACAATCTGAGATCCCAGTCATCAGCCAATTAGTAATTTAAATAATATAAATAAATAAAATAATAACAAAAAAAGGTAAAAAAAAATGAGCCCATTTGAAGTAAAAAAAACTCAATATTGCAAGGTGAAACTAAAAAATAAATAAATAAATCAGTTAAATTAGGTTAACTTTTAAACTCCATGACAATGGATATAAGATTGAATAATCTCATAGAAAGAAAAGCAAGAAAAAACAACCACTTGAAAGGAAATGAAAGAAAAGCACGAAGATCATTTTTTAATGCATCAAATGTTAACTTTTGAAATCGACGACTCTGGTTATTAATATGAGACTAACGCTATAGAAGTCAAACAAAAAAATAACAAAAGAAAACTCTAAAAAAAAAATAAAAAAAAACATAAGTTTTTTTTTTTAAAAAAAAGTAATTGATCAAACCTCTTAAACTTTATCTAATTTTTAAAACTCACAACCCAATAAATCTTGAACCTGAATTAAATCAAGAAACTTAATTTCTTTAAGGATAAATTCATGAAAACACATAAATAAATAATGAAAGTTCTTAAGCTGGGTCTCAACTTATTTGAAGTTAAAGCACTTCATTTAATCAATGGGCTAGAAGAAAAAGGGAGATTTAAGTTCAATATGAATTAAGGAGCAAATAATTAAAACACTCACATAGACTCTCAATTTAATCTCAATTTCAAAAAGAATGAAAGTATGATGTAGGTGTCCAAGAATTATTAAAAACTATAGTTATTTATTAAGTGACCCGTCATCATGTAATTAGAATTTTATCAATTACTCAATTTATAATTATAATCTTAATATTAAATTTGATAAGAATTACCTTTCACGATTTAAATTTTTTTTTATAATAAACACTGTCATTTAATGAGTAAATCTTGGTAAAAAAAAGAAGAAGGAAGAAGCTTTGGATCTCTTCCTAGTATCACTTTTTAAAATCTAAAATCTTATTTTTTAATTTGAAATTGTGGTTGTTGTTTTTTAAAATGTTTTTTGTGCTGAAATATATTAAAAATATATATATATATTTTTTATTTTTAAAAAATTATTTTTGAAATCAACGCATCAAAATAATCTAAAATACAAAAAAAAATTAATTTTTAATAAAAAAATAATAATTAAATTTTCAAGGAACTAGCTACCATTATTATGTTAGACCTCCATTCTTTTTTAGTGGGCCATTGCTTTCAAGCCGAAAGGAAAAGGTTCTATTTACAGCTATTTACTTATTGCCGATGAGTTTGTTTTACATTGTGGTGGTTGGAAGATTTTTTTTTAAAATATATATATTAAAATAAATTTTTATATTTGTTTTTTATATTTTACACCATTACATTAAAATTATAAGAAAATATTAAAAAAAAATACATTTAAAAAGTATATAACAACAACTCTTAAGATACTTTCTACTTTATAAGAATTATAAGGATATCTTTAAAATAAGAGCTAAAAAAAAAGGCAAAAAATAAAAGATAATTTTTTGGACTTTCATTCCTCATTTTTATAGCCAGAAAAGAAGAGCTCTATTGAAGAGCCAAATTAGCATTTCTAAGTTGAAGACTTATTCCTACATGTTGGTAAAAAGAGCTAAGAATTTGTTTAATATATTTTTACGAAGAAAAAATATTTTGATTAAAGTTGTATTAGTTAGTTACTATCAATGAATAATCGTATCAATATCAAATATATTAAAATACAATTGAATTTTCTAAATGGTTTTTATTTCATTGGAGCGTATATATAAAAAAAACTATATTACTAATTTGACTCTTCTAAATAGCTTCTCTCCTTGAAGATGCTCTAACATTCGAAAAATTAATCATGAACCCTCTATAGTTATTATATTAAGAGTTATCATTTATAATAAATTGATATGTTAGAAAAAGTTTATTCACGATAAGACGCCAACCAAAACTCCAAAAGCCCTAGCCGCGAGAATGGGAACACCAACCTAGCCCTTATGTTCTTATCAATTCAGCAAATAAGCCCCTGTAAAAAACCTTATGTCAAGATTATTCATTCTATTTGCGTCATATTTTCAATTCAATTCTACAAAATTATAAATCAAATATGACTATTTTATACTATAAAGAGAGACTACATTGCTTGCAATATGTTTCAATTAGTTTGGATTGATGGGATGTGAGAAATATAGGGGTAAATTGAAGATTATTTTGTATAAGGGCTTGTTTGTTGAATTGACACAAAAACAAGGATTAAATTAAAGAATATTTTTGCTCCACCGCTTGTGCTAAAAAAAAAAACACACACACAAACCCTCATTTGTCTTGACCATCTAGTACTTTATATTTTGTGAACTGCAAAAGGCATTTTGGACCCATTTTTTCTGATGCAAGGAACCACGTCATCCTTCCAAGATTTGACCGTTAAGATCGAGGCAACAAACAAATTGCGTTGAAGTAGTTCACCTCCAGATTATACTTAGGGATGATTTAGACACATCGTATGCTATGTAACTTTCAGCTTAAGACAAGGGTCTTTGTCCCCCTTCTTTTGGGGACTCTTGCTTTTCACTCGTCCTTGACCACAGTGCATTCTGGTGGGACATATATATATATATATATATATATATATATATATTAAATCCTCAAATTATAATAATATTTAATGATATTGTGGTCAATCATTACTGGGTAAAAAAGTTCAATGTGGATTGCAAAAAAAGAAGAAGAAGATAATGATTCATTTGAAGGCAATTTCGATGAAGTTACTGTGACTGTGATGCGTTCAAATTCATGACATAATGAGATGATCCGGATAATAATTAAACAAAGTACACGCAATTAATAATAAAAAGATAATTTGTTTAGTTAAGTTACAATGAATAAATAAATAAATTGTAAAATAAAGATGCAAATTTATGCTGCAAAGAAACCAAAAGCAAGCATGGGCAACACAATCATTGCAGTCAAGCCCTTGCTTCTCTTAAAGGTACCCCCAGCAAGTCCTCTTTCCTTTTCTTTTTTTTGTTTCTTCTCTCTCTCTCGAGCAACTAGGATTTTACTTCTCCAAAAGAGATAAGCTGGCTTGATTGATGTGTTCCGTTTTGTCGTGGAGACATTCCACCATCAAGTTATTACCAGTCCCAAATCCCCATGTGGTATGGAGCTACTGTTATTGATTATTTGGAAAAAGAAGATTCCAAAATGAACACCTTATTTTCTTCATGCTCGGAAAACAGTCCATGATTCTCACCCGTTGTTTTTTCTTATTAGTTCATGGATAGTTCTAATAGGGTGAGTAATATTCTGGTAGTGGTTGTTTTGTTATTTAAAAATATATTAGAATATTATTTTTTATTTTTTAAAATTTGTGTTTGATATTAACAAATCAAAATAATCTAAAAATACTAAAAAAATAATTTTAAAAGAAAAAAATAAAAACAAGGTAAAATTCACATTGGATGCCATAACAAGTTAACAACTTCCGTCGGGTTTCTTTTCCCCAAATTTCCTCTAAATTACAAGATGATTTTTAAAGGGATAAAAAATGAAAAACAAAAGAGGAAACGTGGATTTTAGAAATGGGCACAAGAGTTTGAATTTCTCCTATTAAATATTGGTGAAAGATACAAAATATTTTTATAAAGACCGAGGATCATTTTATATATTGTGCTTACCTTATCAGAGATAATTGATGGTAAAATTAAGGCTTCACTAGAAGATGCACTAGAATCTAGTGTTTGACAAAATTCATCTTCATTTTCATCATCTAACATGGTTTTAACCCTAAATATAAGCGAACCTCACACATAATTTTACCTTTAAAAGGTCCATTACATGTTTTATAAACCAATTCTAATAATTTTTCTGTAATTTTGATGGAGTTTTACATGCTTGCTTGGCGGTGGTTGCGTTGACCACTATCTTAAAAGTAGTGTCATCCAGATATTGGTGGATGATTGTTAGTGCTAGTTGATCCTTTCTTCGTGCCTTTTGCACAACCTCCCTTTGAGCTGAAGTCAACGTTGCTCCATCTATAAGCTCTTCAAAACCTTTTTCAAATGTCTCCCATACATATTGGGAACCTAGCCAAGCTTTTACTTGAATACACCAAGTTTAATAGTTGTCATTTGTCAACCTAGGATATTGAAATGGAAAGTTTGAATTGACCATGTTAAATAATCAAATCTAAGTTTTGATACCACTTGTTGGAAAAAAAGGATAGAGTGTGGTAGCTAATTTATAAGCACAAAACTAAAGAATAAGAAAAAGAATGAGATGAATGATATTTTTATTAAGAGTTTTCTATAATCCAATAAGAAAGAAAACCACGTGGAAATATAAAAATAAAGTTCTCACATCTAAAAAAATGAGGAATAAACCTTTCTCCTCGGACCAAAGCTTGTTCTAAATGGCGTATTGGACCAGGAAATAACTTTCTTTTGCTCAAGAGAGAGACTTAAAAGGTTGAACTTCTAACTTTCATCTTGGAGCTACAAGGATACATTGTTCATATTTCTAGGAAGAAATGAAATACCAAACAAGTCTTGGATGACAAACTAGATACACGTAGGTCAAGCCAACTTTTTGTAACATTAAAAAAAAATATCCAAGTATTGTTAATATATTTTCAAGTAGTTAGAAAAATCATAATTATTAACTTAAAGTTTGATGCATATGTTTAACAAAATAAAAGGAGGATTACATGCGTCAATAATGAATAAATGATAAAAAAAAAAGAGATCTTAATGCTAACAAAAAAAAAATGTTATAAAGTTGAGAAACAAGAACTTCTAATGATATATAATCATATGCTGCGACAAGCCATTTAATTTGTTAATTTAATTACATGGCACTAAATGTTTTTTATAAGAAAAACAATAATTTAAATTTGATTGAAACTAAATAATTTGCTAGCAAAAACCTTCTTTTTCTTATTGATATATTTAATTTTAAAAAAACAAAATAATTTTTTCCATGTCGTTTATATAATAAAAACAAAATGTATCTAAAAGACATGCAAGAAAAAACAAATCATGACAATTTAATATAAGGATAAAAAAGATACTTCTCTAACTAGAATCCTTTTGTCTCTTTAAATTGTGTTTTTTTGGAAAACTTTAACTCGATTCAATTGGTCATCCTTGAAAACTTCCAACTTGAATCCTTATCTAGATCAGATTTCAAATTAAACCATATAAGAATTAACATAATATGACTCGGTCAACACAATAATTGTAGTCAAGCCCTTGCTTGTCTTAAAGGTGCCCTAGCATGTCCTTTCTCTCTCTTTTTTTTTAATCTTTTTTTAACTCTGAGATCAACTAGGATTTTACTTCTTTAAAAGAGATAAGCTGGCTTGATTGATGTGTTCATTTTTGTTGTGGAGACATTCCACCATCAAGGTATTACCAGTCCCAAATCCCCATGTGGTATGGAGCTACTGTTATTAATTATTTGGAAAAAGAAGATTCCAAAATGAACACATTATTTTCTTCATGCTTGTAAAATAGTCCATGATTCTCACCCATTTTTTTTATTGGTTCATGGATAATTGTAATAGCTTGATGAGTGTTGGGGTAGCGGTTGGTTTTTATTTGAAAATATATTAAAATAATATTTTTTATTTTTTAAAATTCATGTTTGATATTAACACATCAAAACAATATAAAAATACTAGAAAATTAATTTTAAAAGAAAAAAATAAAATCAAGGTAAAATTCACATTGGATGTTGTAACAAGTTAACAACTTCTGTCTGGTCTCTATCCCCAGATTTCCTCTAAATTATGATATGATTTTTAAAGGGATAAAAAATGAAAAACAAAAGAGTTGAAATAGGAAACATGTATTTTAAAAATGGGCACACGAGTTTGAATTTGTCCTATTAAATATTGGTGGAAGATACAAAATATTTCTATAAAGACCATTGATTTTTTCATATGTTGTGCTTACTTTATCTGAGATAGTTGATGGTAAAATTATGGCTTCACCAGAAGATGCACTACACTCTAGTGTTTGACAAAAATCATCTTTATTTTCATTAACCAATATGGTTTTAACCCCGAATATAAGCAGACCTCACACATAATTTTGTCTTTAAAAGGTTCATTACATGTTTTATAAATCAATTCTAATATTTTTTTTGTAATTTTGATGGAGTTTGCTTTCTATGCAACTAAAGTTGGTGAAGAAATAACTATAATCTAATAAGAAAAAAAACCACGTGGAAATATAAAAATAAAAGTTCTCGCAGCTAAAAGGGAGGAACAAACCTTTCTCCTCGGCCCAAAGCTTGTGCTAAATGGTGTTTTGGACCAGGAAATAACTTTCTTTTGCTCAAGAGAGAGACTTAAAGGGTTGAACTTCTAACTTTCATCTTGGAGCTCCAAGGATACATTGTTCATGTTTCTAGGAAGAAAGGAAATACCAAACATGTCTTAGATGACAAACTAGATAAATGGCCTACATTAAATGTAGGTTAGACCAATTTTTTTGTAACATTAAAAAAAAAATTCGAGTATTGTTAATGTATTTTCAAGCAATTAGAAAAATCATAATTATTAACTTAAAATTTGATGCATATGTTTACCAAAATAAAAAAAGGATTACATGCGTCAATAATGAATAAATGATAAAAAAAAGAGATCTTAATGCTAACAAAAAAAAAAGACATGATGTGAAGTTGAGAAACAAGAACTTCTAAAAATATAAAATCATACGCTGCGATAACTTAATTACATGGCACTAATACTTTTTATAAGAAAAGCAATAATTTAAATTTGATTGAAACTAAATAATTTGCTAGCAAAAATATTCTTTTTCTTATTAATATATTTAATTTAAAAAAAATATAATAATTTTTTCTATATCATTTATCTAATAAAAACAAAATGCATGTAGAAGACATGCAAGAAAAAACAAATCAGAACAATTTAATATAAGGATAAAAAAGATACTTCTCTAATTAGAATCCTTTTGTCTCTTTAAATTGTTTTTTTAAAAAAAAACTTTAACTCGATTCAGTTGGTCATCCTTGAAAACTTCCAACTTTAATCCTTATCTAGATCGGGTTTCAAATTAAACCCTGTAGGAATTAACATAATATGACTTGGTCAACTTGATGGGTTTAATGCAAACCCAAAAGATTGGTATAAACATGGCTTGACTTAAAACAATTCAAGATGACATCCATTTTATTAATATTGAGGTGACAACACATCCCTTCAACTTAGGTCAACCTAACAAACCTGTGACCCAGGTCACGGACCCGATTGAGTTCAATAAATTTATTTTTTTGAAATTTATTTTATTTTATTATATAATATAAAACCAATGACCATAACAAGGTAATCAAATAAATAAATAAATAAAATTGATTATGATGGGTTGTAAAAAAAAACAATTGTTCTCAAACAAAGTACAAATAAAATGGAATTTAATAAAATAATATCTAAAATACATTATGAATGGTCTTAGAAATTAAAAGAAAATGTATATATATATATTATTTAATTTTTTTTAATTTATAAAAAATCAAACAAAAATAAAAAAACAACCCAAACATATAGGCCTTTAAAAACAAGCCTAGAAGCATGCGCATGCCTGGCCTTTGGCATGATATTTTTTGCCTTTTTAAAATGAGTAGACGACTTTCTTTTTTGAAAAAAAAGTAGCAGATCACGCGTCAGTTGCTGATCAAAATCTAGCCTCCATAGAGATGGTTGGAAAATCAGATTATTCGATATTTTATTGAAAAAACCTAATTGTTAATCTATTTTTATCTAAAAACACCTGAAAACACTCTTACAACCTTAACAAACTAATTCCCTTACTAAAACAAATCCCAATTTCATTTAAAAACATAAAAAAAAACCTTGAAAAAAAAAACTCTTTCAACCTCGATCTACCTCTTCGGACAATATAAAAACCTAAAAATATTTATATCCTCTCGTCTATAAGAACACTTTTGATACCAAATTTAGTCATTTTTATGTATAGAATGGAAACATTCAACCATTTCTATCTTCTCTTTTACCTAATGACCGAAATATAAATAAAATAAAATTTTGAACTAAATCATATAATTTTATAACTAAAAGGACCAAAAATGATTTTGAACTAGATCCTAAGCGAGCGATTTCACCAAGCTTTTATTTTAATCTCCTAAATTACAAGGTGATTTTTAAAGGGATAAAAATAAAAAACAAAAAAGTTGAAATAGAAAATATGAATTTTAAAGATAGGCACAAGAGTTTGAACTTGTCCTAATAAATATTGATGGAAGATACAAAATATTTCTATAAGGACCGAAGATTAATTCATATGTTGTGGTTATCTTATCTGAATAGTTGATGGTAAAATTAAGACTTAACTAGAAAATGAACTAGATTAGAATGACTGATAAAAAAACATCTTCGTTTTCATTAAACTAGTCAAACAAAAACATAATTGCAGTGTTTGTGATAAATGTTTCTATCTTTCTGATGGAGTTTTGCTTTCTATACAACTTGAGTTGGTGAAGAAATAACTATAATCCAACATGAAAGAAACCTTGTGGAAATATAAAAGTGAAGTTC
>Ga0325403_1007624_pt1 | contig 10352 bp, 6 predicted proteins | sample PopdelMetagenome_19_FD_205665 | JGI IMG/M metagenome (GOLD analysis project Ga0325403, IMG submission 205665) | Populus deltoides microbial communities from Bellville, Georgia, United States - Xylem-PdKOR-R4 | ecosystem: Host-associated > Plants > Phyllosphere > Stem > Wood/Secondary xylem...
GTTGATTCTTTCTAAGTATTAATGTTGAGCTGATCAATACCATATTAATCATAATATGATTTTTTTGTCCTCTAATTTTTATTTCGACTAAACCCTTTTAAGTCTTAATTAATTAAGATTAAGTTTGGAATTAGAATAGAAAAAACAACAAATAGAGTAGACATCACTCTTCATATTAATAGTGACGTTGCTTCACACCGAGGCTTGCAGCTCAGTGGCCTTGGCAGGCTTTGCCTTGCCTATGTGTTCTGGGTTCGAGTTTTCGCGTGTACGCCTGTCACCCCCATGGTGCCTTACATGTCTACTGGGCTTGCAGGATGTTCAGTGGGTCCGGGGATTAGTCGTGGTGCGCGTAAGCTGGCTCGGACACCTCGGATTATCAAAAAAAAAAATAGTGACGTTGCTTCACCTCTTATTTTATTTTATTTTTTGTTATATTTTTTTATTTTTATCCTCTGACTTTTATTTCACTTTCAATTGAACCATTGTTTTTATTTTAATTTCAATTGAACCATTTTAAGTATAATTAAATGGTATTAAGTTTGAAATTTGGATAGAAAGAAAAAAAATAAAAGGTAGGGGATAAAAATGTAAAAGACAGAGAAAAACAATAGCGAATTCCAAATTCATAATAATTTTTTTTAGGTTTAAGAGTTCATTTTATTTATTTTTTTAGTCCCTAACTTTGAGAGAGGAGAGATAAATTCATTGGAAAATAATGGTAGAGAGAGAAAGTGGTCAATTATCGAGGTTTTGCCTATCAAAACGGCCAAGCTTGGTGTCAAGGATTCCATTCTATGAGAGAAACGTGATGGTGATGGTTTTTTCGTATACACATGCTAGAAAAAGTAGATTATGGTCCATCTAGATTTTTTAGATGTGTTGTTATTTAAATGATTTTGAGGTTTTTTAGGATTGTAAGGTGGTTTATGGAGGTTGTTATAGTGTTTTTGAGGTGGTTTCAGGTAAAAAAGACCTGAAAAAAAAGTTTTGGGAGTCCAAAAACTTGAACCTTGACTTTACGGTCATTGGAACCAACTGGCGACTTGTTGCCCACAAAAAGAAAAGAAAAGAAAAGAAAAGAAAAGAGTGAACAAAATTCAGGCACATGCATAGGCTTCAAAGCGCTTGGGTTTTTGCTTCAAGCTAAGCATATGGGCCTGGCTCATCAACTCTCTTTTCTTTCTTTTTCTTGTTTTTAATTAGTTTTATTTAAAATTGACTTATACCATCTTTTCTTATTTAAAAAAAAAAAGATTGATGTATTTTTTAGTTTTACATAGTAATTGATCTTTTATATTTTTTTAGTTGGATGACACATTAAAAGATAAATTTTATTTCTTTTATATTTGTATCCTCTTATATTTTATATGAATTACTTTTATTTGTATGAAGTTTTTTATAAAATAAAAATCTTTTTTTATTATCAATAAAAAATAAATGGAGTCATCATCACTATTAAGATGAATAGTGATGATGCTCTATCTTTTAAGTTTTTTTCATTTTTTGCCATATGTTTTTTCTTTTTTGTTCTCTGAAATTGGAATAAAAAGAAAATAAATGGAGTAGGCATCACTATTCATATGAATAAATGCTCCGCCATCCTTCATTTTTTTTTTATTTCTCTTTAGATTGAACTCTTTTAAGTATAAATAGATGACATTAAGTTTGAAATTGGAATAAAAAGAAAATAAATGGAGTAGGCATCACTATTCATATGAATAAATGCTCCGCTATCCTCCTTCATTTTTTTTCATCATAGATTTTGGGGTCTGTTTGGTGTGTTTTTCCTCTACACTTGCCGAAAAAAATAGATTAGTGGGTTTCTCCAACGGTTTTTTCCCCTTTTTTAGTCCTTTAATTTTTATTTCTCTTTCGATTGAACCCATTTAGGTCTAATTAGATGAAATTAAGTTTGAAAATGGGATAGAAAAGACAAATAAAAGGTAGGGGAAATAAATGTAAAAGGTAGAAAAAAACCATAATCAATTGCAAATTCACAATAATTTTCATTTTGGTCTATTTTTCAGTCTCTAATTTTGAGAAAGTAGATATTAACTCACTAGAATATGGTGATAGAAGGAGAAAGTGGTCAATTTAATAATTTTCCTAACTAAATAGCCAAGCTTAGTGTCTAAGGTTTCATTAGATGAGAGGAATGTGTTGTTTGGTGGGTTTTTTCCTCTACACTTGCCAAAAAAAAAATAGATCGGGGTCCGTTTAGATTTTTAAGTTTAGTTTTTTTTTGGTAATTTTGGGGTTTGTTTGGGTTATTAAATGGTTTATAGAGGTTATTATGGTGTTTTTAAAGTGGTTTCATGTAAAAACAACATGAAAAATGAGTTTTTAGGGTCTAAAAACTTGGACTCTAATTTTTTGGTCACCAGATGTGACTAGAAATTGAATCTGCTAGAATAGCTCACTTGTAATTACAGGCGATAGATCACATGCCACTATAGAGGACCCATCGCCTACTCTAAAAAAATAAAAACATGAGCGAACAATGCGTCATCTACTCCTGATGGAAGATGGAACAAAAAAATCCAGACACAAGCATGGGCTTCGAAGCCCAAACATGCTTAGGTTTTTGTTGCAAGCCATTCACGTGGGCCTAACCCATCAACACCTAACCTCTTTTCTTTCCTTTTTTTTTCACTTTTCAAGTTATTTTTTTATTTAAATATTGATTTATACCATCTTTCTTATTTCTTAAAAAAAAATTGATCTAGTATTGTTTTTTTCATAGTAATTGATCTTTTATTTTTTATTTTTAGTTGGATGATACCTTGAATAGATTATTATTATTATTTTTTACATTTGTATTCTCTTATATTTTATATGAAATAGTTCTATTTGTATAAAGTTTTTCTAAAGCTAAAAACCAATTTTTATTAGCAATAAAAAAAAATAGAGTCAACATCAGTATTTATATAAACAGCTCTATTGCCCTATATATTATTTTTTTGTTCATTTTCTGTCATATTGTTTTGTTTTTTATCCTCTAATTTTTATTTCTCTTTCATTTGAAAACCTTTTAAGTATAATTAGATGAGATTAAATTTGGAATTAGGCTAGAAAGACAGCAAATAGAGTTAACATCACTATTTATATGGCCAATGATGTTACTCCATCTGTTTTTTTTTTCATTTCATTTTCTGTTATATTTTTTTATTTCTTTCTCAATTGAACCCTTTTAGGTCTAATTATATGAGATTAAGTCTGAAATTGGGGTTGAAACACAAAAAAAAAAAGTTAGGGGACAAAAAGGTAAAAGGTAGAGAAAAACTATAACCAATCCTAAATTCATGACAATTTTTATTTTGGTCCATTTTTCAGTCATTGGCTTTGATAAAGGAGAGAGAAACTCATTGGAAAATAGTGGTAGAGAGAGAAAATGGTGGATTGTCACAATTTAGTGTCCACGGGTTCTATTTGATAAGAGGAACTGATGGTGGTTTTTGCCTATACACATTACAAAAGAAAGTAGATTAGGGTCCGTTTAGATTTTTTTAATTTTTTGAGTTTTTTTGGGGTTTATTTGTGTTATTATGTGGTTTATAGAGGTTGCTATGGTGTTTTTTTAGATGGTTTTAGGTAAAAAAAATGACTTGAAAATCAAGTTTTGGGGTCCAAAAACTAGGACCTTAATTGTAACTGATTTTTTAGTCATAAAAGGTGATTGAAATTGATCCAGCAGGTGTAGGTCGCCTGCCATTATAAGAGACCTATCACCGTCTCTAAGAAAAAAGAAAAAAAAAACAAGCGAACAACACAGAATCCTCTCTTAATGAAAAAATACAAAAAAAATCCATGTGCAAGCATGGGCTTCAAGGCTCAAGCACACCCAAGTTTTTGCTACAAGTCATGTATGTGGTCTTGGCCCGTCTACACTTGGCCTCTTTTGTTTTTAGTAATTTACCTTTTCTAGTTAAATAGTTTAAAAAATATTGGTTTATATCCTCTTTCTTATTTCTTAATAATTTAATATAGTTTAGTTTTTTACATAGTGATTGATCTTTTATATTTTTTTTAGTTAGATGATATCTTGAAATTATTAATTTTATTTATTTTACATTTGTGTCCTCTTATATTTTATATGAATTGTTTTTATTTGTATGAAGTTTTTATAAAACTGAAAACCATTTTTTATTAGAAATTGAAAAAAATAAATGGAGTCGACATCACTATTCACACGAGTGATGTTGCTCCATCTGTTATTGTTTTTATTTTTTGCCTTATTGTTTTTTTTTTTGTCCTCTGATTTTTATTTCTCTTTCAATCAAATCCTTTTAAGTATAATTAGATGAGATTAAGTTCGAAATTGGGATAAAAAGACAACAAATGGAGTAGGCATAACTATTCATATGAACATTGATGTTGTTCCATCAATTTTTTTTTCATTTTCTGCCATATTTTTCTTCTTTTTTCCTTTGATTTTTATTTCTTTTTTCATTGAACCATTTTAGGTCTAACTAGATAAGATTAAGTTTGAAACTGGGGTAGAAAGAGAAAAAAAAATAGAGGTAAGGAATAGAAATCTAAAAGGTAGAGAAAAGCCATGGAAAATCCCAATTTCACTAAAATTTTTATTTTGGTCTATTTTTAAATCCCTAACTTTGAGATATGAGAGAGAAACTCGTTGGAAAATGGTGGTAGAGAGAAAGTGTCCATTATCATGATCTTGCAATCAAAATGGTCAAGCTTGGTGTTCAAAGGTTTCATTTGATGAAAAGAGTGTGATGATGGATGATGGTGTTGTTGTCTCTACACATGCTAAAAAAAGTAGATAGGGTATGCTTATATTTTTTGGATTAGGTTGTTTTTTTTTTAGTAATTTCAAGGGTTATTTTAGGTTTTTAGATGGTTTAAGGAGTTGTTATGGTGTTTTTCTAGTGATTTAGGTAAAAGAGACTCGAAAATTGATTTTTGGGGTTTGAAATCTTGGACCTCAGTTTTTCAGTCATTGGAAGTGACAAGAAATTAAACTAGTAGGCAAGAGATTGTTTGACCTGTCACCCTCTCTAAAAAAAAAAATAGAGCAAACAACATTTCATTTGCTTCTAATGGGAAAAAAAGTAATTTTAGGCGCGAGCTTGGGCTTCGAGGGCCAGTTGCGCCTAGGTTTTTGCTTCAAACCAAGCATATGGGCCTGACCCATCAATATTTGATCTTTTGTTTTTAATTTTTTACCTTTTCCAGTTAATTGTTTGTATTTAAATATTGATTTATACCCTCTTTTTATTTCTTAAAAAAGTTTATATAGTTTTGTTTTTTACACAGTGATTGATGTTTTATATATATTTTTGAGTTGCATGATACCTTGAAAAGATTAATTTTATTTCTTTTATATTTTGTACCATTTTATATTTTATATGAATTAGTTGTATTTTAATGAATTTTTTATAAAACTGAAAATCATTTTTTATCAGCAACAAAAAAAAAGATACATTAAAACATATATAGACATGATATTTTTTTTTTGTCAAAAACTAACATTAGAATATTCTACATGAAACGTGAACAATATATTTGCGTAAACATCATATTTTCATTAAAGAAAAAACATTCACTAAGATGATATAACAATTGGCGACTGCCCAGGCTGTATAAAAAAACTTTTCTGTATATTAATTGGCGTTATATGTATTACGTAGGCTTTGCTACAAACAAGAAACAACTAGAAAACTCAACTACAAGTCTCTCTCTCTCTCTCTCTCTCTCTCTCTCTCTCTCTCTCTCTATATATATATATATATATATATATATATATATATATATCCCTCATAACTTATTTATATTTATTAATTATACTGAATATTTATAATTTATTAATGTTTATAAATAAATATTCATATTTCATAAATTACTTAAAATTCACAAATATTTATAGTTTATGAAAATTTATAAATACATTTACTATTATCTATTAATGTATTGGTTCATTCTAAGCAAAATATTTTTTATTAACCAAACTCAAAGCCTAAACTCATGAGTGTTATTTTGGTTTAAAACTTTTGTAATCTAAAGGTTCTACAAGAACAATTTCTCATTCACTTTTAATTGATTTTATAAAACAAAACATGATAATATTTTATCTTAAATTATTCATGTTAAATTATAAAATCTAACATATTTTTAACCCAAAATGTGAGTGGACCTCACATTTAATTTTTCTTTAAAAAATGCATTGCATGTTTTATAAAGCCAAATCAACACTTTTAACTTGGAAGCAGAGATTGATTACTTGCAAATTATGAAAAACTTCTAAATCTATCATATTTTAATTCCATGAATTGAGACCTATTAGTAGACTTTTGTTTATTTTATTCTTAAATATGTCACATAAATTCATTATAAGCCAGCAAATAATTTAGTTAAATTAACAAAGTTTAAAAAATAAGATCAAACTATCAATGATAAATATTTTTCTAATTAATAAAATTTATACTTACCAAATATTTTTGTCTTTTTTTTCCGTTTTATTTCTTCTAAGCTCAACTTCATCATCTTCTAAATAATTATTATTATTTGAAATAGTCTCAATCGTTATCTTAAGTGAATGATTTTCTTGCACCTTTTTCAATGGAAACACATCTTTAAACAATGTAGCATTCCTTGACTCCATAATAATATTATGATGAATATCCTCAATACTTGATTTGAGTATAAGAAATCGATATGTATAATTATTGTAACCATATCCAATAAATTCACAATCCATAATTTTAAGTTTTATCTTGACCTTTTTGGGATCAGGTACTACCACTATAGCAAGACACCCCCACTTTTTTCGATATCTATAGGATGGTAGTCTACCTTTTCACAATTTATATGGTGTTCTCTTTGTTGATCTTTGGATCACATATTAATATTTATATATTTTAATGATAAATACTCAATGAAAATGGACGAATGATATGCTTGGTTGAAAATAAATTTAAACAGGTTTTATATAATGATCAAATTAATAAGCATGAAGAATTTAATGAAGAAATCAATCAATAAGTCTAAAATGCAAAGTAGGTGAAGACTTAGTTGTTAAGGATTTATTTTAATGCAAATTATGTAAATCTTTGTATCTTACATGAAAGTACAAATTAAAATGAATTCACATATTTCACATTGCAAGCATTATAGGATTGATATGCATTTAGTTGATTCAAGATTTACTAAGCTTAAAACTGCTAATACTAGATTTGAAATTGAATCAGTCGACTGCTTGTTTATCAGGGATGAACCCTTGAGAATCTGCAAGAACCGACTGACCAATTAGCTTAACCAATCTAAATTGGTCGAGCGTTTTATCTGTTATATTAAAAATAAAAAATATATATATATATATATATATATATATATATATATATATAGCAAAAACTAGTTATTTTATAGTCTTTTTAAGAGTAAAAACAACTTCAAATCATCAATCTTAAATCACACTCATATTTGTGCATTAAAACCTTCATATTCTTGCACAATAGTATAAATTCTCTCACTTAAACACCTTCATATATTCTAAGTGCTATTAAGTGAGCTATAGAGATATAAACTTTAATTGAATTATCTACTCTTTGAGAGAGTGTTGTTACATTTAAAAAAAATGTAACCCTTCAAGAGTTTAAATGAAAAGCTCTTAGTTGTTAATAAGGTGCATAACCAAAGTGAAAAATCTTAATGTGGTGAAAAAGAGCCTAGTGAAGATTCATCAAGGACATTGTAATTTTTGGCTTGGATTAGCAAAGAATACAATACTTAAGATCCGTTTGGTGCTTGAGGTGTGGTTGTAGGCTTGTCGAACCACGTTAAAAATCGAGTTTGCAATTTCTATCCCTATAGTCTTTACTTTAACCACTTTAATTATATTGCTGGTTAATTGTGTTAATTATATTTAATGGAGTTAATTCCAATAATTATTATTATTAGTGAAACACTTAATTCAACCCCCCCAGGTGTTATTGTTGCCTTAATCCTAGAACAACACTATCTAGCTTCCTATGTGGTACTTTGTTATGTATATAATTAGCAGTCAGAATTACTCCATCGCACAAGTTTTGAGGTACTCCTGAACTTATCAACATTTCATTCATAATTTCTTTTAAAGTTCAATTTTTATGTTTTGCAATGTTATTTTATTAAGGTGAATATGGAACGGTAGTTTGGTGGATAATACCATTTTAAAAACAGAATTCACCAAATAGTGTTTCATATTCTCCACCTCGCACAAGTGGTTTCATGTAACAAAACATGAAAAACGAGTTTTGGGGGTCCAAAAGCTTGGACTCTAATTTTTCAGTCACCAGATGTTACTAAAAATTAAATCAGCTAGCATAGTTCACTTGCCATTACATGCGATAGATCACCTACCACTATAAAGGACCCATCACCTACTCAAAAAAATAAAAACATGAGCGAACAATATGCCATCTAGTCTTGATGGAAGATTAAAAAAAAAATCCAGGTACAAGCATGGGCTTCGAAGCCCAAACATACCTAAGTTTTTGTTGCAAGCCATGCATGTGGGCCTAGCCCATTAACACTTGACCTCTTTTCTTTTTTTTTTTTTTGTTTTTTTTTCACTTTTTGAGTTAGTTGTTTTTATTTAAATATTGATTTATACCATCTTTCTTATTTCTCAAAAAAAAAAATTGATGTGGTATTGTTTTTTACATAGTGATTGATCTTTTATTTTTTATTTTTAGGTGGATGATACCTTGAATAGATTAATTTTTTTTTTACATTTATATCCTCTTATATTTTATATGAATTAGTTTTATTTGTATAAAGTTTTTTAAAGCTAAAAACCAATTTTTATTAGTGATAAAAAAAAATCAAATAGAGTTGACATCACTATTTATATAAACAGTTCTACTGCCACATCTATTTTTTTTTGTTCATTTTCAGTCATATTGTTTTGTTTTTTTTTCATCTAATTTTTATTTCTCTTTCATTTGAACCCTTTTAAGTATAATTATATGAGATTAAATTTGAAATTAGGCTAAAAAGACTACAAATAAAGTTAACATCACTATTTATATGGATAATGATGTTGCTCCATTTGCCTTTTTTTTCATTTCTTTTTCTGTTATATTTTTTCCTACTTGTTCCTCTTGTTTTTATTTCTTTCTCAATTGAACCCTTTTAGGTCTAATTATACGAGATTAAGTTTGAAATTAGGGTTGAAAGAAAAAAAGAAGAAGTTAGGGGACAAAAATGTCAAAGGCAGAGAAAAACCATAGCCAATCCTAAATTCATGACAATTTTCATTTTGATTCATTTTTCAGTCCTTGGCTTTGATAAAGGAGAGAGAAACTCATTGGAAAATAGTGTTAGAGAGAGAAAATGGTGGATTGTCACAATTTAACCAACCAAAATGGCCAAACTTAGTGTCCAAGGGTTTTGTTCGATGAGAGGAACTGGTGATGGTTTTTGCCTATACACATGAAAAAAAAATAGATTAGGGTCCATTTAGATTTTTTAGATTATAATTTTTTTGAATTATTTTGGGGTTTATTTGGGTTATTATGTGGTTTATGAAGGTTGTTATGGCATTTTTGAGGTGGTTTTAGGTAAAAACGACCTGAAAATCAGGTTTTGGGGTCCAAAAACTAGGACCCTAATTGTAACTGATTTTGTAGTCATCAAAGGTGACTGAAATTGATCCAGCAGGTGTAGGTAGCCTGCCATTATAGGAGACCTATCACCCTCTCTAAGAAAAAAAAAAGAAAAAAAAAACAAGGGAACGACACAGCGTCCTCTCCTGATGGAAAAATAATAATAATAAAAAATCCATGTGCGGGCATTAGCTTCAAGGCACGGGTACACCCAAGTTTTTACTACAAGTCATGCATATAGTCTTGGCCAGTCTACACTTGGCCTCTCATTTTTTTAGTAATTTGCCTTTACTAGTTAAATATTTTTTTAAAAAATATTGGTTTATGCCCTCTTTCTTATTTCTTAAGAAATTTGATTTAGTTTAGTTTTCTACATAGTGATTGATCTTTTATATTTTTTTAGTTAGATGATACCTTGAAATTATTAATTTTATTTCTTTTAAATTCGTGTCCTCTTATATTTTATATGAATTATTTTTATTTGTATGAAGTTTTTATAAAACTGAAAACCATTTTTTATTAGAAATAAAAATAAATAAATGGAGTCGACATCACTATTCATACGAGTGATGTTGCTCCATCTGTTACTGTTTTCATTTTCTGCCTTTTTTTTTTGTCCTTTGATTTTTATTTCTCTTTCGATTGAACCCTTTTAAGTACATTAGATGAGATTAAGTTCAAAATTGGGATAAAACGACAACAAATGGAGTAGGCATAACTATTCATATGAACATTGATGTTGTT
>Ga0325403_1007625_pt1 | contig 10349 bp, 4 predicted proteins | sample PopdelMetagenome_19_FD_205665 | JGI IMG/M metagenome (GOLD analysis project Ga0325403, IMG submission 205665) | Populus deltoides microbial communities from Bellville, Georgia, United States - Xylem-PdKOR-R4 | ecosystem: Host-associated > Plants > Phyllosphere > Stem > Wood/Secondary xylem...
CTGCGGCAGAAATCAACCATGCAGTTTCTGAAGTTACCAGAAAGATTGCAGAGCTTCATGGAACTGTTGTTCGTGTAATATGTCTGTATATTCAAATCAACTTTTCAGCACTTTGCAATGCTCAATGCTGATCCCAGCAATCTGGATCTTTGGTTCTTCAAATTTGGGATCCTAATGATGGTTGATACATTGCTTAAAAAATTGCGGACAGAACCTGCACACATTCATTTGTCATTGCAATAAAAGTATTTCTGTTATACTTCTCGATTTCTTCTGACGAGGCTTCCTTTTTGTCTTCTTTTCAACTACGCAAACTTTTACAATAATGATTCATTCAAAGTTAAATGATCATATCTTAGGCTCTCTTCAAAATTGATTTCTTAATTCCCAATCAAATGTTGTAGCTTTAAAGGGTGACAGAATAATATGCGATATTTCTGAGAACTCTCCCTCTTAATATCATTGCAAGGTACAGATAGATACATAACTCGGATATCCATAGAAAACAAATGACTGCCATGAAAAATACTACACAGTGGCAAGAACACAAAGGGTTGGATGAGAAACGGTTGAATTAGATATCCAAACAATTATAGATCAGAATTGTGCCACTTGCACAGATTTTAATTTGGTTTACAAATGATCCATAGAAGCTTTAAAACCTTAACTTGAAATGTGTGTTTTAATTATCAGTTCCATTTTCTTCTATGTTTTAATAATTAGAAAACTCCTTAATACAAGTTATATTTACAGCTAAGGAGAAATTTATAAGCTTAAAACTTTATCAATCTCTTTGAAAAGCTAGCTTCTTTGTTATGGGTTTAAGTCAATACATAAAATTAAGCTTGCCTTATCAATCTCTCTTCCATAAACAAGCTTCCTTTGTAATTGATGTTAATGTAGCTCAAAGCACAGATTGATGATCATGTGATCCAATCACAAACAAGTTTTACTAGCAACCGCCAAATTCCTATTAAAAATATCAGACGTGTTATAGATAGATGGCCAAACTTGTAATATTACAACACAACCAGCTAACCCTGAGAAAATATTCTGCAATGCCTGAAAATTGCTTCCATGTTCCAAATTATCAATTTCTTAAGAGGGAAAGGAAAACATAAAAAGAAAAGAAAAACAAAATTAAAGCATGCTATGATAGATTCAGTTGACATATGAATGAAATATCAAGGGAGGTCTAACCATCAAACACTTTGCATCAACAAATTATTTCCAACCATCCTATTTCTATATTTTCCAGATAACCTAGTTGGGCAAATAAAAGAGAAGAGAAACTTACAGCTCTTTCTGTCGTCCCTGGAGGACCATCAAGTATCTTAATGCGTGCTCTTGTCTCCTCGACTATCTTTTTAATGAACTCCCCTTTACGGCCAATGATACTGCCTACTTTTTGAGCAGGAACCAACATCCGAAACACACTCTCTCCAGGCCATCCAGGCCACCTCTTCTCACCACCTCCAGAGACTGTATCCTCATCATGTCCTTGCTTTGAAGCCTCATCATTTTCAGGCACTTGATCTATAGCATTATCCATGTCATGGTTCACAGGGTGATCCACATCATGGTCTATAGAAGGATCCACATGATGATCTGTAGGGTGATCCATGTCATCATGCTCTACTGCCAATCCAAGACCTGTGATGTGATCCACACCATGATCTACAGCATGATCAGTGCCATGATCCAATCCAAGGTCAGTGGAGTCCAAACCGTGGTCTACAGGATGATCAACACAGTCAGCAGCAGGATCCACACCATGAACTGCAGCGTGATCCACTTCATGCTCACCAATGCCTTGATCAACATCCGCCATGAGATATGCACTGTAAGAAAGCAGGAACATAGTTTATAAACCCAACTATCCAAATTATATAGAAGAAAGAAAAGGGTGTAGAAATCCTTAAATCAACAAACTCTCAACACCCATGCCTTCAATTTCCAATATAAACAAAATGGTGCAAAAAGAATCTAATAAAAATAAGGGAAAGTTTTCCACAACCTGGAGCCATAATACAACTGCAGGGCATGGAAGGTCAAGAAAAAGGCAAGAATTATAATGACTTCCATTAAACAACTATGTTAAAGAGCCACATATACAACCTGAACAAGGGCCACTCATCAACGCCACAAATACCACTACTTATAGGAACAAATGATGAAATTATATATATACATACTAGTTTGTGGGCCCACACTATGCCGCGGTCTAGAACATTTTTTTTGTTATAAAAAAAGACACTCGAGTGAAGCGAACGTGTTTTAAAAAAGTTTTAAAAAAATGCAACTCAAGGCATAGAACCAACTGGGAAAAAAAAAAAGATGATACATGTACCAACTTTAAAAAAAATCACAACCTACAAAAACAAAAGGGTATAATAAAAGGCTAATGAAGTTAAGATTTCAACCAATCAAATGTGGAAGACAAAAAAAACAACCTAGGTCAACCTTACCAAACATGCCAAATTTGCAAATCGTGTTATGAGATTGGGATAAACAATAAAAAAGACTCGTAATTGAATTCCAAACAAATCCAATGTCGAAAAATAAAATTTAAAAAAGGGTCAATTAAAAAAAATAAAAAACCAAGCAAACCAAACTCTGTGATTTGGATCATGTAAATGAGACAACTGAATAGAAGGTAGGCCTGCAAACATCACACAACTCAAATCCAAACAACTTAATGTTGAAGGATAGAGCATAAAAAATATTAAATTTTAAAAAACAACCCTAAAAAAATTAAGCTAGCCCACAAATTTTATAGTCTAGGCGATGGGACTAGTATAGACAGATAAAAAGAAAATACGAAGCCTAAAATCAAAAAACCTTAACCTCGAAAGAAGGAACCAAAAAAAAATTACCAACTGATACAATGTTGAAGGATGAAATCAGGAATAAAAAATTATTAATTTAGAAAACTTACCAAATAATCCAATAAAAAACAACAAATAAAAAAACTTAGGACAACCTATAGTAGACATATAAAGAAAAACAAAAATCTAATCACTAATGATATAAATGATAAAAGATGAAATTAAAAAAAAAATCAGTTTAAAAGAAGGGGGAAAATTAATCATACAAACTAAGCATACCTTCTAAACTCGGGCTAAGATCTCAAACTCTCAACCCATTATATACTAGACCCGGATTGAATCAAAAAGTTTAATTCTCAACTAATTTAATATTGAATACCCAAAGTAAATCAAACAAATAACAATAATAAAAAGACTTGAGAAAACCCAGGTTATTTTCAAAATAAATAAATAATCCTAAAGAAAGCAAATAAATAAAATTAACGAAACTCAATCTCCAATTGAATAAATATTGAAAAATGAAACTTAAAAAATATAAGCTTAAAGAACAAGGAAGGGGGGAAAAAAGCAAATCTGGCTAACCTCTCAAACCTAGGTTAATCCCTAAAACCCAGAGCCTATGAAATCATAAACTCGGACTCGGTTAAGAAACTCAATTCCCAACTAATCTAATGTTGAATTATAGAAACAAAAACAATATCAATTTAAAAAATTTATCAAAGCAAAAAAAGAAGAACAGGGATCAAATTTGACAAGAAATAAAAAACTTAAAAAGAATGAAATTGTAAAAAAAATATATTTAAAATAAAATAAATAGTAATCAAAAGAATATGGACTAAATTCAAAAAATTAATAAATTAAAGGAGATGAAATTGAAAATGAATTATAATTTTACAAATTGTTTAAAAAAAATATTCTAAATATTGAAGAACAAAATCGAAAAAAATTATCAATTTAAAGAATTAGATAAAAAAACCCAACAAAGAACAACATATGAAAAGGACTTGAGATAACCAGGGTCATTTTCAAGACCAGCAAAAAATTTTAGATAAATCAAATGAATAAAAATAATAGAACTCATTTTCAAATTGAATAAATGTTGAAGGATGAAAAAAAAAAGACTTAAGCAAAAGAAAAAAAACCAAACAAACTCGACGCAAACCTTTTAAACTTAGTCTAATCTCTAAAACTAGCAACCTTTAAAATTTAAACCCGAGTTCAATGAAGAAACTTAATTCTCAACCAATTTAATGTGGAAGGATAAATCGTGAAAAAAAATATTAATTTGAAAAAACTTATCAAGGTAAAAAAAGATAACAATAAAAAAAATAGAAATCAAGTTTGATAGGAAAAAAAAAACACGAGAATGAGATTGAGAAAAAAAAAACAGTTTAAAAAAATCTCAAACAAAATAAATAGTAATCAAGAGAATAATAACTAAATTTAAAAAATAAAAATAAAAGGTTGAAATTGAAAGAGAATTCTAATTTTATAGGTTATTGGCACACACAACTCCCCATCATGGAAGGAGCATCGAGACCTTTTAAACGCCACCGCGGAAGGTAGGGTTTGGTAACTGATTACCCTGCATGTGTTGCTCAAAGAGCATGGGGTTTGCCTACAATCCTACATGTTGGCACGTGCCAACAAAGTTTATTAAAAATTTATTAAAATACAAAAAATCCCCCGAGTTAAATTGACATTAACAAAAAAAAATCATGATGAAAAGACCAGAAAAAACCCTAAAAGATAGTTTTATTAATTTTGAACCCGAGGTGATTAAGTAATTTAACGTTAATAAAAAATAAAAATAAAAAAATAAGAACCCCTGAGCTTAAGCCATCCTTCTTTTTTTTTTAGTTCCGGGGGTATTTAAGTGATTTAAATGTTCTAAAAAATTGAAAAAACTTATCTACCACCGATAATTTGGAAATTACATTGAATCATGGTAAAAATACCGTCAAATCCTGCCCAGGGACAAATTTGTCGGATCACAATTCCATGAATAGTGTTATGAGTCTAGGGATACAGTACAACCTCCTCCTCCTCCTTTAGTTTTTTTTTAATTAATTTAATATTAATATTAATATTAATCCTCTTTTTAAGTTTTTTATATCCTTGCAGCGACAATCAATGTGGTGAAATCACTTGAAATGCAAGAGGCGTGTATTTAATGGGAGTCTGGCGCCGCTGTCATCACTAGCATTCGCCTATATACCTTACCCTGCCCCCTACATATTTGAGTTTAAGAAAACAGGCCTAGTTTCTTCTTTCTTTATTATAGATAACAGTTCCACTGCCAAGATTCCATGAATTCTTAAAAAAAATCAAACCCAATAACCCCTCATCAATATACAAACATACACACAAAAAACAAACAAAACAAAAACACGTATCTTATCGGATATATGGAAAACACGCCCAGGCAAATACCAAGCACTATATACTATTTCAAAACCACCCATAATAAACAAGAAAACTGTGAACCCTAATTCCTCAATCTGAAAAGGAACCCTTTTTGAGCAAGAAAAAAAAGAAAGAAAAAGTGCATAGGATCGTTAATCAACAAAAACCAATAAAAGGGTCATAGCCAAGCAACCTAAATGACTTGAAAACGAAGCATTAACGAAATAAGCCAACAACAGTGATGCAAGAAATAACACCTAAAACCCTAAAGAAGTACAGTAATAAAGCACCAAGAAGGCGAAATTAAGCAGGAACTTACATTAAGAGACAAGCAGAAAATCTGGGTTTTGAAAAGCAGTGAGCGTTGGACAGAGCTGGTGGATTTTTTATGTTTTAGGTCTGGAAAAGTGTGCAGCATATATGGGGAGCGAGAGGGAGACAGAAAGACTGTGTTCTGTGTCTGAGGTGTGTGCGCGTGTATAAGAGGAGTTTCCGTTTTAAGGAGATTTTTGGGTTTTGATTTTGTGGCCCAGATAAATCTTGAGTTTGCAATGTGGTCCTTGTTTTGACTGGAAAATGATGAAAATAACCCTAGTTGGGTTGGGTTATAACTTATATAATGGGCTAAACAAGAGCATACAACAATCTATACTGTCTAGACAATGAAAGATATAAATTGAGGACTCAGTTGCATGATTAGAGAGAGAAATTGTGATTGATAGGTGAAATTCTGGAAAGCAGTAAGCCTACAATTCTGTTTGCAAATGGCACACTTCCATTCAGTTATCCAGAAAGAAATGCTCCATAGAAAACCTAATCTATTTGCCAGAAATGTTGTCTGCATGAGGCAGTCCTAGTCCTCTGTCTATTTGCCAGAAATGTTGTATGCATGAGACAGTCCTAGTCCTCTGTCAACGTCCAGGACTGACTAGTTTAAAACTAAGTTACCTTTATATAATTTTCTTCAAAACCTGAATCTTTGACTAGATAGATTCATGACTTTGTAATTAACTCTATATCTCTATGGAATCTAACACCTTGACTCATGCAGAAGACTCAGAGACTTGGTTACTGAAAGGATATTCCTCTGTCAATGTCAAAGACTCACTGGTCAATAGGGCATCCTGACTTGGAGCTACTGTCTAACTAAGGGTATGCTGTGTAAATGCATACAAAACTACTATAAACTTGAGTTTCTCCATAAAAGGTGAGTGCTTGCCTATCAGGATTTACAAACTGTGAATTAGCAAATAGGTTCATATATCGCCAAACTGTTTATCCCTTGAAGGGCACTCTAGGTGTGTACGGGTAAAACATATCAGGAAACAACATTAAAAATCAGACATAAAAGATGGAGGATGACGATCTGTAAATTTCACAAAGAAATGAGAGGAACTAGGCCCCACAGTTCACCAAGAAGAGATAAACCATGCATGCTTAGAAATGATTGCGTGGATCATTACAAGTGCTGATCAAGGCTGCAGCTTCTCTGATCACTTTCATCTTTATCACTCATTAGAAATGTAACCGGAGATTTCGATACAATCAAGATCAGCATATTGTTATTATTTAACAATGAACTAGATAATTTGCGGGAAAATGTTTTCGCTAATGGATCTAAACATTGCTTACAAAAGAGGAGAAAAACGGTTTCGCTGATGGATCTAAAAGAATGAAAGCATCCCAAGCAATGAAGCAGATGTGAGGAAAAAAAAAATAGCAGTGAACTTTGGGTTGGAGGAAGCAATAACATGATTTCCTTTGCACAGATATTAAAAAAAAAAAACTGGATCTAACAGCAACAAACATGTTTGCAAACTAAAGCATGCATGAGTTGAACTAAAAAATGAAGAAAACAATTGCTATTGATAGCCAAATCATGGACAGCATTAAGATCTAAACATACCGAATGTAATCCTGAAAATTCATTATTGATTGCGAAACTTCTATCGTAACGCTTATTGAAACCTCGAACAGAACCTCAACGGCGGCGCAGCAATTTCCAAACACTATACCTAACAAATTCTTAGCAAAAACTAATTTCAGGTCAAGAAAAGGGATTCCAATCCTTAAATATAAGTCAGCCGATTATACATGTTTATGCATGAATGACAGATATGGTTTCATTCATGAATTAATTACTATCCATGTATGACATATATGGCATTGTTAGAGAAAATTTATGATGGTCAAATCCTGACCAAACATTTTACTATTTCTTACCATCTGTAAAGTGAAATTGTGCGCGTGCCGCACCTAGTTCCTAGATCATATCAGATTTACTGTCCCAACAATCCTTTTATATAGAATATATTGTATAGGTAAATTTAGCAGAGATTAGATGCTCACACAATCCTTTAAATGCAGATTCACCGAAAGAGTACATGTGAACAAAGAAACAGTATAATAACATTTATGATCTCTACAGGTGTATAATCAGAGCAAAGAGAGGCATATATATAACTGCAACGTCCCACTATGCCACTGTCTCTCTACTCCTAAATTATCCATGATAAAATACTTAATGAAAAAATAAGTCCCTGCCACTATTAGGCAGATGGAAAATAAAAAAGTGGATACAGAACTACAACAAGAGAGCATCAAATTTCCTTCACTGTTTCTCATCATCCTTATTATCTTTCGCTGCCTCCTCCTCTGGAGCTGAACTAACAGCATTCATCAGACTGTCAAATTTCTCCGACTTCTCCAACACAATCTCAATCTAGAAGTCAAGGAAAAATAATCAATCAGTTACCATAAAGAAAAGGATAATAAGAAAAATTCGTTATTAATTATCATACATGAGAGGATGATGAATCAAATTAAGATTCATAATGAGATTAACCATACCTTAGCCTTCTGAATCTGTCGTCCTTTGTTCTCATCTTTCATGCCAACAGTAGATGTCAAAACCTCTGTTTGTTCCATAAATAAAAATGTTATAAATCAGATATCCTCATCATAAATACAAGACTCGGTATTAGGAGGAAATTCTTACTCTTCTCGATGGCCAGTCCATTGTTCTTCAAAATCTCAGCAATTGTAACAACTGTGGTGATTGCTGTAATAAAATGTAAAATAATTTTTAAACAGACATGATAACCACAATACAAAGTTATTGTTTCCTTCCATCTCTTACAAAGATTTTCCGCTACCTCTATGGAATGGATTTTTGTTTAAAACCAAAAACAGTTCTTACGCTAACATGATTATAAATGCATTTTACATAAATCATTTTCAACTGTTCATTAAAAATGCTCTACATTCGTATGGTCCTGATAAACCAAAGCTTAGAGAACCATTTTAGCAACTCCTTCTTTGGTCCTGTTACACTCATGTCTCTACGGTATTCTTCATGATACAGCAACAATTGCTCAACACCAGCTCATACCATTCCGTAGACTGTTAGTGGCTTATTGTCGGCAGAAACTCCACCAGAAAGACAAAACTACCACTCCATAGACAAATAAGAAACATAACAAAACTATGAGATGTGGCTTTGTAGAACATACCCATGCCCAAGGCGGAAAGCTCGACCTCATTATACTGCTGCATGTACCTCTGCAACAAAATCACAATGCATGATTAAAATAAAAATCATAGACACAGATCCAGGAGCTGTACAATCTAAAGGAGTATACGAGTCTCAACATTATAATGTTCACATGATCAGTAAACGTTAAGATGCCCTATTAAATCACATCGTAGGCATGATTTTCTTGTAACAATGACATCACTTCCACATTAAAGAAGAAAAGGAAAATAATGACAAAATAATCTCAATTTAATTATTTAAGTTTTGTCTACTATCCCATTTCAAAGAGTTGTACCAGATGGATAACAACATAATTAATCCTAACATACCGACGAAGAAGAAAAACTTTAATTCCACTTAAAAAGGATCTAACCATGATTCTTTTATCATATAATTTAAGAGATATGACCAGAAAACAATATCATTTCTACAAGAAAAGTAAAAACAACTCATCTATATATAGGCAGAAAAGTTTCAGATGAGCTATATATGCTATAGCAATTGAATGACAGTAAACTAAAAAGCAGGAAGCTTTTCTTCTTTTTTTTTTTTTTGCCACAGAGAGGCATTTACTTGATGCTCCAAAAATTCCCCCGTATCAGAATCTAAAACCATAAAATTTATTGATCACAAAACAATGCAAATGTTGAGCATAGACATACAAGACTTGATCACTTGAATGATATTGGTAGATTAAAACAAATCCAGTAAGTTGAAAAGATAAATTGAATTGTTTTCAATAAAATAAAAGTATGCCAAAACAACTTTTCGACTTAAAATGCAGGATTTGATTATGATCCATAACAAATTATAAAACTAACTTCCAAAGATCCTATCAAAAAGAAAAAGAAAAAAAATTCCAAACAAAAACATACATGTAAAGATAGAAACAATCAAATTACACGTTAATTAATTATACATTATACCAAAACATAAAAAAACAAAATTAGCGATCCAAAACATACATTATTAAAAACAAGAAAAGACAACCCAGCAAAGAAAAAGTGGGAACCTTGGCGAGATTGACATAAAAGAAGAGAGGTTTCTTGGTGTTAGACACTTGTATCCTGTTCTTCTTTTGCTGGGCAAGTGCGATTGCTGTGTCATTGTTGACTGTTTCTGTTGTTGGCGTTGGCGTTGGCGTTGTTGTTGGAGTGGGTGCTACAGCCACAGTCTCCATCGTCATTGTGTGATCACTTTCTTTCTTTATTTCTTTCTTTGGATCGATGACCTTCTTCTTGTTGTTGTTCTTCTCCTTCTGGTCTTGTAATAGTAACGTTTGTTGTGTTGTTTATAGGGCGGGAAAGTTGGGTGGTGGAATGTTAAGGGGGAGAGGAAAACCGTTATAAATAGATGGGCGTGAATTTTGGGTCTGTGGCTATTGAGGATTCTGACATTTGTTGGGTTTTTAGCGGTTCTTGACATGGTAAACACAGAAATTGCAGGCTTCTGTATCAGTGCTTCTCGTTAATCCCTTCTTTTTATTTATATATATTCTTTTGGATAATTGACATTAACTATTGATGTTAAAAAAAATTGCTGATATTTATATTATTTAATCTGACCCAACATATTAAATA
>Ga0325403_1007626_pt1 | contig 10348 bp, 7 predicted proteins | sample PopdelMetagenome_19_FD_205665 | JGI IMG/M metagenome (GOLD analysis project Ga0325403, IMG submission 205665) | Populus deltoides microbial communities from Bellville, Georgia, United States - Xylem-PdKOR-R4 | ecosystem: Host-associated > Plants > Phyllosphere > Stem > Wood/Secondary xylem...
AGAATCACCCTCAAGCACAATCCAAACACAGCCTAACCTGACTAGTTTTTCTTTAATTAAGAGTATAGTTTAAATTCTGATGAAAGGGAAGAGTATGGTTTATCCACATATTTTGAGTGTCCCATCGCCCACCATATTCTATATTCCAATTGAATAAAGTGAAAGCATATAAATTATAGTATATTACATTTTCTCACAGAGGAAACAGCAACCATTGTTTTCCATAATAATGCCGTTGCTTTCCCTTTGTTTTCTCTTTTCATTAAAACACAGCACATCTGCACTGCACTCTCCACTCTCCACTCTCCCGAAACCCCAACTCTGAACTCACTCTCTACTGTACTTCTGATCTCAACAAGAATTTTCAGATTTTTTCAATAACTATCGCTTCTTAATTCTGTCTGCATTCAATTGTCCTCTGATTTACTCTCTCTCTCTGAAATCTTTAAGATTTTCAATTTCTGTTCAAAAACCTTTCCTTTTGTTTCTCTCTCTATATAAATGTAAAATTATGCCCCAAAACATTATTTTTTATCTGTGCATGTTTGATTTGTGAGAAAATATTGAAGAAAAGAAGGGAAAGTTTGAGTCTTTTCAAGTGAGCACTAATGGGGTTTGTCAAGTGTGGGGTGTTTTTTGTCTTGGTGGCGGTTCTCATGGCTTCCTTTTCTGTTTCTTACACTGACCCTAATGACGGTAAACCATTTTCTTTTCTGGGTTCATGTTTTTTTGGCTGTCATGTCTTTTGTTGGTTTCTCCTCCTTGCCCTTTTGGATGTTTTGCCTCATAATGCTCTGTTTGTTTCTTAAGTTCTGATATTTTATTTGATTTGTCTTGTCAGTTGCTTGGCTTTCATTTGCTTGCGACATCTGTACATCTATGCTTCTTATTTTATTTTTTTTGAAATATTTCCATGATTTGCTTATTAATGATCTCCTTCTTCTTTTAATCATTTGTGTTTATGGGAACATGTTAAAGAATGAGTTAAATTTGTGCTACTGAATTTTATACTTTGTTGGTAACTAGACAGAGTTTGTTCATGCCATCTAATTTACTTGCCTAATATTCCTTATTATGATAATTCTTGACCCAACTCTATTTTATCCTTGCTTGATTAATGATAGTGTCAAATATGGTTTTTTTTTTTTCATTTTTGTGAGTCTCGAATGCTTCAACTTGTATAATAATCTCTGACTCAGTATATATATGTTTCATTTATTTTTCTTCTTCTTTTTTTTCCAGTGACCGCAATGAATAGCTTGTTTGTTAGCTTGCAATATCCGCAGTTGATTGGTTGGCTTGCTATGGGAGGAGACCCGTGTTCAGATGCATGGCAAGGAGTTGGTTGTGTATTCTCAAACATAACCTCATTGTATGTTCTATTTGTATCTTTCTTTCTTTATTTATTTAATTTCAATTAGTAAATTTCTACTCAACTCAGTAATCGAATCTTTTTTCTTACAGAACACTAAATGGCTTGAATTTAGGGGGAACCTTGAACAGCGATTTCAATAAATTTACATCAATCATAGATATGTAAGTGCACTGGTCACGTCTATGTAATTATGAAATTGGTGGGGAAGATTAGTTTGGCGACATAATTTTCTCAATCAAACCTGTTTATGGATCATGATGTTTTCATGATTGTTGTTTCTGTTTTAGTTCATAGGTATAGTATTGATGAGTTTTACCTTAAAAAGTTTGAAGAGGATGGTTAATGACCAGAATCATCCGGGGTGATTTTAAGAAGTGACGAGTTGGCAATGGTTAAGTTCATGATATATGCAGTTTGTAAATGGAAGTTTTGAAGCCCCTGTTGTTAAAGACTTATGGTACTTTCTATCACTTTTTTGTTGCAGAGATATTAGTGATAATCATATTGGAGGGGATATTCCATCGGCGTTACCCTCTACCTTGAGGAACTTGTGCGTAAACTTCAACCTTGCTTTTATCACCAGTTTAACAAACCAGTTCTAGAAAATTATTGTTATTTGTCAATGCTGCTATTCCTTTCCTAACATGTACATTTCCTTGAGGAAATAATTTGTGTGGCTTCTTTTCCTATTCCAGTTCTCTTGCTCGCAATCAGTTCACTGGAAGAATTCCAGATACTTTAAACTCATTAGGTCAACTGTTAGACTTGTATGTTCACACAAAAAACTTCTTAATTGTTTTATACTGTGGAATTGCACTACCTTTACATTATGTTTGTCCATCTGAAATCCACTTTTATTCTCCTCAGATCTTTCCACAATAATCAGCTAATTGGAGGAATACCAGATGTCTTTCAACAAATGACAAGTTTGACAAATTTGTAAGTATTTCAAGTTCAATCCATTATTCTTGTTGAAAATAGAAATTGCCAGATTTTATTTTTAATCATCCATTTTGGTTCAGGGATCTGTCTGGTAATAATTTGAGTGATCAGCTGCCTCCTTCAATGGGAACTTTGTCTTCTCTCAGCACATTGTGAGGCTCTCATAGAGTACTTGGCTTCTTGCTAATACTGCAACAGATTATAGTTACTTGATGTATACATAATTTTTGTTTTGCAGGCATTTGCAGAACAATAGACTTACTGGGACCCTTAATGTCCTGCAGGGTCTTCCCCTCGAGTATCTGTAACTTTCTTGCCACCTTTCTGACCCCTAGTGTTCTTTTGGTTTTTAAGTCTTTTAATTGGCAATTCTGATTCAATTTTTATGCTATTTTCTTTGTACATTTATTTTTCTCTTTTTTTTTTTTTTTTTGGGGGGGGGTGTAATGTATAATCAAGTGGTGAAAGAAACAAACACACAGGACTCAAATCTATACTCTGTTTGATTCACTACTTAATCCTGCATCAGTGAGGCAGCAATCCCCTAGTTGGTTTATATGATGTACTGACCTTTTCCTCAACAACTGACATGCTATCCCTTTGTTTCTGCATAGGAATGTGGAGAACAATCTATTTTCTGGGCCTATTCCGGAGAAGCTGCTGGATATTCCAAATTTCAGGTGAAGGACAAACTATCTGTTAGTATATTTTACACCTAAATTTATCAGATATACATGTGCATTTATGGAGAAAAGAATGTACAAGACTTATGGTTAGAGCATAAAGAAAGGGAGAAAGCCATTGGGATCTCGAGAGAACGTGTCCACATCCAAAGACACAAAAATCTCATTAGCCAAATTGTGCATGTCATAGTAATTGTTGATGCTATATATTCTGAAGTTATTTGGAAGGTTGATGGCCTCTATGATGGATGATTTTCCATGCCTGTTCATTTGGCATTTTCAATTTGTATGGTATAATCTTTATTTTTTATCTGCTTGTAATGGTAGCATGTATTTTGCAGAAAAGATGGAAATCCATTCAATACATCTATCATTCCTTCTCCACCACCTGCCATCTCTCCATTTCCAAGCTTGCCACCTGTTGCAGAAGCACCTCAGAAGCAGGCAAATGGTCCTTCTGCCTCAGTAACACTAAAGTCTGAAAGATCAAAAGGATTTTTTGCATCTAAGAGGGTCATTTGGATTGCTGTTATAGGGGTAGTTGTTATTATTATCATACTGGGATTATGTCTTTTAATGTCAACATGCTGCAAAGGAAGGAAAGCAAATGAAGAAGACAATGAGAGGCACAGTGTTAGTGTATATAAGAGCCATATAGATGAGCCCATCAGTAAATCTTCATTTGAACGAAACAATCAAGAGAAAGGTAACTGTCATTGCAGGTTGTTGGTCAAAATTACTAAAATTTTCCACTCTCTTTTGTGTCCTTTTGCCTGAGAAGAGGTCCTTTGAGCAGTTACCAAAGAATCAACCGTAAAGCTGCAAGATCAATATGGACAAGATGCCAGAAGGCAGGAAGCATATCCAAAGGCACAGGGTGAACAGGACACTGATTTGAAGAGAATGGCTGCATATTCAAAGCAAAAGATGGATCATGGGATAAACATGACAAGCATGGATGCAAATTTTATGCCCCTGCAGCCACTGCCCCCACCTCCCCCAAGCCTTCCTATTGGCAATGTCATTGCAAATCCAATTGGGCATGCAGCTCATGAAAAGAGTCATTCAACCGGGACTCTGAGCTCACACTGTCCAAGGATTTTCACCATTGCTACACTTCAGCAGTACTCAAACAGCTTTTCAGAAGAAAATTTTGTTGGTGAAGGGACACTTGGCAGTGTTTACAGGGCTGAGCTTCCTACTGGAAAAGTAAGATTCTCTTCTCTAGCATTGAGCTGATTTTGGGAATGCCATGTGTCATTCATGTGATTTCACAAGCCTTCCCATGTCAGTGTTATAGCATTGCATGTCCTTAAATTAAGTTGGTTCTGAACTTATTTGCGCTTACTACTTGAACTTTATGTCTGTGCTCATGTTATACTGTCATTTGTCTTCATTTATTATAAACTCTGTCAGTGTAAGATTCTCTTCTTTTCCTTGGTCTTAAGCTAAATTTTGCTTCATATTTTGCTAGGATACTTTCATGGCCAATCACTTACATGCAATTCAAAGTGTGAAGAACTTTAACTTAAAATGTTTAGAGAATTCTTCAGGATTTTTCAGCACTTTCACAGTGTGCAAGTTTAATCCATTTTCTTACTCTTGTGCAATTCTTTTATGTCTGTCTCATGGACGGCCATGAGTGGCCTGATTTGCATAGGATGGCTATAGCCTGACATCTGATTTCTATTTATTGACCCTCTTTTTTTTTTTTTGTTTCTGTTATCTTTGTTAGCTACTGGCAGTCAAGAAGCTAAACAGTGGAGCTTCCAAGCAACAGACTGATGAGGAATTTCTTCAACTAGTTTCTAGCATATCGAAAACTCAACATGATAATATCGTGGAGTTTGTGGGATACTGTAATGAGCATGGGCAACGGTTACTTGTTTATGAGTATTGCAAAAATGGGACACTGTATGATGCATTGCATGCGGATGATGAAATCCATAGGAAATTCTCATGGAATGCACGTGTCCAGCTGGCACTAGGAGCTGCTAGAGCCCTCCAGTAAGTAGAGCTACCAACTAACTAAACCCGAGGACCATTATTTGAATGACTTGTAATTAGATACTCAGTTAAAACTGTAAGATTAGATAGTTAAAACTGTAAGATCATATTAGGCCAGATGATCAATACATTGTCTTTGTTGCGTTTCTTATCTTGGTGGCCTAAGGGATTCCTAGATGTCTCACAAGTCCATTACCTCCTTCATTTTGGCTTGCATGATTATGAAACAGAGGTCATTTGCCTCCAATCTTTAGTCATTAGTCAAACTGACTGTCTTTTTACTTTTCTTTTCGGTAAGGTATCTGCATGAGGTTTGTCAACCACCTATTGTGCACTGGAATTTTAAATCTTCCAACATTCTGCTTGATGATAAGCTAGTAGCTCGTGTCTCAGACTGTGGCCTGGCTCCTCTAAAATCATCTGGCTTTGCAACTGAGGTAATATTTTTGTTCTATGGTCTAAAAATCTAGATCTGAAACTTTGCTACTGTATCATCTGATTCTCTGTTTGTTAAGATTTCAAGTGGGCAAGTTTGCAGGATTACGGAAATTAAATTAATAGCATAAGGTGCTAAAATTGATTATTAAACTTGATGAATTTTTCTTAATCCAGTGCTAATAAAAAAATGATTTATTACTTTAAGCCTAAATTGATGTGTCCACTTAAAGCTGCAAAGTTTGACTTTGGTTGTCGTTATTTGTAATTTGTTGCTGATGTTGAAGAACATGCCTTTCAGTTATCAGGGCGCGTCCTCAGTGCTCATGGTTATGGGGCTCCAGAGCTTGAGTTGGGAAGTTATACTAGCAAGAGTGATGTATATAGCTTTGGAGTTGTGATGCTAGAGCTCCTCACCGGTAGAAAATCTTATGACAGGTTACTGATCTCTTGAAAGGAGACTTCCGTATTGATCATGAATCAAATTGAGCTCACTAGTTATTTGTTTTCAGCTAATGTTGTGCTCTCACTGAAAACCTGTAGGTCATTGAGTCGAGGGGAGCAATCTCTGGTTAGATGGGCAATTCATCAGCTTCATGATATAGATGCACTTTCTAGGATGGTTGACCCCTCTATAAAGGGGGCATGTCCTGTGAAGTCTTTATCACGTTTTGCAGATATAATATCTAGATGTGTGCAGGCAAGTTTCCCTTTCCTTTGCGGACGGATATTTTGTTCTTGGCGTATTATCTATAATTGAGTTACATGTTTCTGGAATGGTGAGTTGTGGATCTGGGAGCATTGTACTGGATATGTCAGTGTTGGACCAAGTGCAGCAGGCCTTTAAATTATCTGGATTAGATTCTTTTATATGGACTGATTTTCAGAAGTGTGTTGGGGGGGGAAATTATTTACTATTTGTACTTTGATTATCAATATTAATTTTCAACAACAAAAGAAGCCAAGCATGTAAATATGAGCTCCTATGGCATTGTAGAAGACACCTTTTCATGCGTAGAAGACACCTTTTCGTGCGCGGGGAAAGTGCCTCTTGTAGAGGAATTCAGATGTGGTGAAAGGATCGAATGAGAGAGTCAGGGAGCATGCCACACTATGAAAACTGAAGTTTTAACACTTACCTGGCTTTATTACTGGCATTTTTGCTTGATTTTAACAAAAAAATTTCATTTTAGCAGTTCTTTGCTTATCTAGCGGGACAAGTACCTTTTTGACCATTGATTTTCTTCTTCTGTATGCAGTGGGAGCCCGAATTCAGGCCACTTATGTCTGAAATCGTTCAGGATCTTTTATGTATGTTATAGAGGAGGACCTCAAAAGTCAAGCTTATTAGAAAATGGCCAGGCCAAGATTTTTGCGAGGTGGGATCGCTTTGGAGGACCGTGTTTCTTATGTTAAGATATTGTCTTTCATATGCTAAGATCCTACTGGGAAGAATTTTCGAAGTAACTTAGCAACCAGTTTTTCGTAGGTTTTCATTGTTCATTTTAGTTATTAGAAAGGTGTTGGTATATAGTCATTATCAAAATTCTGTTGAATATTACTTTCTAATGTAATCGCTTCTTGATTTCTTGATTATATTTAACAACATTGAGCAGCATTTTGAATCAATTTTGTATGTCATTTCTCACACGTCAGGTCATTTGTTAGACTTGATGGCAGCCCACTTCATGTCTTTTCTATTAGCTCGAGAGCCAGTCGTTAACTTGAAACCATGTGCTCATCTCCATAGTTGGATCCAGTGGATGGTGAGGGGTCTCTCTAAGTTCTTTCCCTTTTATTTTCAGAAGTGCCACCTTTCTGTAATTATAATGACCGGATATGCTTCAGCTTTTTCACAACAGAGCAGCAGTAATCAAGTGCAAGTGTGATTTTTTTATAAAGAAATAAAAATATTGTAAAAGGGCAAAGGCCGGGGACAGAAATTCTTTAGATTTTATGGGTGCTAGGTTGCTGGTGAGCCTGAGATGTCGGCCGGCTCCCTGACAGTCAAATACTATTCTTTTGCTTTATCATATTTAATTTCCAAATCAGTGTCCATACAAAGTAACCTAACATGTCGGACAATTAGAAGTTCAATGCCATGCACATGAATAAATTATTCGCGCCCATCAATAAATTGCCCTTGAGGAGACTCCCAATGATTAAAGACTTCAATAATTCAGTTCAATCTTAGGTTTTAAATTGCAGGTTTACTGCGTGTAACTTTCTTTCTCATTGCAGGGATTTTTGAGCTAATTTTCATACTATGGTCGATCCAAAACATGTTTTTAACCGCATCACCGTACACTTCTAAACAAACTCTAATTTTTTTGGGACCAGATCCTTATCAGATCCAGATCCTTATCAGATTATTTTACGAGACATGTTCGGTAAGGGATCAAAGTTTGTAAGATAATTTTACAACAACTAAACTAACCAATTGTTGCCTTAATTTTGACATAGACTTCCATGTCCACGTTGAAGTCAGCTTACTATTCAATGCCCAGTGGAGGGGGTAGAGGGCCAGAAGCTAATCAACTGGGGTATGAATGTGACGGTCTTATCATTACTGTACTCTTTATCTGCTGCTGTTCATGCTGGAGATGTTCATACCCAAGATGGATAGAGCTTATGGGATTATATGGATCTCCTTCACAGGTCATTATCTCATAGGAAAAAGGGAAAGGTTCCAACGTAGCGTCACATGTGCTTCTGGGGACGGATGATCTTGTATCACAAGTATTGTTATGCTCGAGACATTCGCCTATGCCCCCAGAATCCAAATGGTTCGGGCAACCCCACATCCAGAAAAGTTCTTCACGCCCACTATGCTCTGTTTTCTTTCCCTCTGTTTTCATTTACCTTTTGACCAGCTCTAGCTTTTACCCTCTCCTTCCCTGTTCTTAAACAGGGAGAGTCGTTTATGCCATCATCTGATAAAAGTTATAGAGGTTGCACGTTTATGTATTTATATACGGTGATGAGCAAAATAACCAAATTAGCTGGAAATAAAAATTAATTCAGAAAACAACATGAGATATCAAATAAAAAAAACCAATTAGAAAACTTTTTTTAAAAAATCAAGTGCGGTTTAGTTTAGATTACAAATTTTAAAAATAAAAAAAGCTTACAAAAACTATTTTTTTTACATAAAACCAAAAAAATCGAGATTTATTTATTAAGATGTAGATAATGTTTAAGATTACGGTAAATATTGCTTTTTAAAATGTCTTTTATTTAGAAATATATTAAAATAATATATATTTTAAAAAATAATTATTTATACCAGCCTATTAAATACATTTAAAAAAAAATTCAAAAACATTGCTGGCTGCAAACACAAACATAACCAAACCAAATTAAACTCTTAGCATGAACTTGTTTGTTCCTTTTAGTTCAGTTTGATTTATTTAAACAAAAAAACATTTTGCTGGGTTGGATTTTTTTGATTCAAATCAAACTACACAAACAGATGATCAACCTTACTATATACGATACCTTTCAAGAAATTGAAAGGCTTTTATCCAAGCACTCACACGCTCACACCAAGTTGGTTATGAAAATTACAATTGAAAGAGAAATGTGTAAAACTTTTTTCCATCAAGGGAGTGATGGTAGATTTGGAACTCAGAACCACGTACCAGAATTGAAAAAAGGAAAATGATTTATCAGCCTATGCTTGTGATAGAAACCGACGTTTATATATATAAAAAAATTTGTAGTTTTAGATTGTTTTAATGTATTAATATTAAAAAATAAAAAAAATATATTACTTGCATGTATTTTTTAAAAATATATTTTAAAAACTTTTCGTTACTAAAATATCAAACAAAGAAAAAGCTTCATATTATGCATCTATATATCTTTGTTTGTTTTTATATTTTAAAATAATATTTTTTTATGTTTTTATATTATTTTAATGTGCTAATGTTAAAAATAATTTTTTAAAAATAAAAAGTATTTTAAAAAATAACCATAAAATATGTTTTTTTATCCAAAATTAAAAAAAAAGGAACAATTATAAAGACATGTCAAGCACTTGGATTATTTTAGTACCAACTATATCTGGTCTGTACAGTTTCCTCTGCCAACAATGACTGAACTGTGTGCAATCTATGATCATTAATGTAATCTACACTTGCAACTTCACACGCATTAATGATTCTTCACATCCCAAATAGAAAAATCTGAAAAACAATCCGAATCCATACTCCAACTTTTGTGCACAGTTATTCATTGTGATTTAATTATATTTTAAAAAAAAAATTTAATTTTTTTAGTTTTAAATTAATTTTTAGTATTTTTAAATCGCTTTGATAGTGTTAAGAATAAATTTTAAACTATAAAAAAAATATTATTATAATATATTTTCAAACGAAAAACATTTTAAAAAGCAATCTTTATTATATTCTCAAACAGAAAATTCAAAAATCCTAATTTATTATATGATCATAATAATTATAAAAAAAATAAAACGAGAATGTCATGCTCGAAAAGCTTGTTGTCTTTTCATTTTTTATTATTAGCTATTTATGAATATAAAAAAATATATAGTGCATGTTTGATATTGTGGTGCATAATATTTTTTAATAATTTTTTTAATTAAAAATATATTAAAAATATTTTTTAAATTTATTTTTCACAATCATTATATTAAAACTATCTAACAATAACTGAAAAAAAAAATAGAAAAAGCAACCACTCAATGAATTTGCAGGAAGGGAGAAGTTGAGTTAGTTAGATCATAACCTAAAGTCTAATGAATATTTTACCTAAATTTACTAGCAAATGTCTATTTCCCAACAACAACCTTAATTACGAGCAAACGTATATTTTAAGGAATCTCTCTTGGTGTCATTGGCCTAATATATATTCCATTTTCCTTCTTTAATATAAAGCCCTTTTC
>Ga0325403_1007628_pt1 | contig 10345 bp, 2 predicted proteins | sample PopdelMetagenome_19_FD_205665 | JGI IMG/M metagenome (GOLD analysis project Ga0325403, IMG submission 205665) | Populus deltoides microbial communities from Bellville, Georgia, United States - Xylem-PdKOR-R4 | ecosystem: Host-associated > Plants > Phyllosphere > Stem > Wood/Secondary xylem...
AGAACAGCTTAGAAGATGACTGGCTTTGCAGCTTCACCTGATGGGCTAGTTGACAAGTGTTCTGGGCTGAATCCCAGAGGAGTGCTGGAAATAGAGTGTCCATTTTTTAAAAGGAGAAAAGATTAGGGCTTCACCTAGGCATGAATTGTATAGCTATATAGTTTATTAGCTGGCAACTTCAAAACTGATGCAGCTAAGACTTGATGAGATGAGCCATTTCGCTACAGTTTGAACACACACACACACACACACACACACACACACACACACACACACATATATATATATATATATTTTTTTTTTTGAAAATCAGGGCTTAAAACCCATAGTACAAGGTTAAAAAAAACCATGACAGTGACTCTTGAATAATCTAAATATCTCTATTAATTGAGTTTCTAGTAAGATTATAATCGGTTAATCAGTCTGCTGCTATGTTAGCCTTCTTGAATATGTGCTGAATTCGAACCTCCCGATCTTCGGTTATAAGCTTCAATTAGTGCTTTCATAACTACGGTATAATTTGCATCTATCTTAATAATTGGTCTTGTAATTAGCTCAATCACCAATAAAAATCCAATTTCAAAATGACCTGTTTAATCCTAAGAGACTAAGCTAGTTCAAAACCAGTGATAACATCCCATAATTCTGCCTTGACTAATGAACAAATACCCTACAATTTGAATAGTTGAAAGTGCCCTTTTTCATCATTTTTCATTTGAGCTCACGAGAAAAGTCAAATGTATCTGATATTAAACAAATAACGACCCTTTCTTGGTGGTGGTGAAGGTTGTGTTGCATTTTTTTTTGTCGGGTTTTTAAGAGTGTGGTAATAGTTATTTTTTAAAGTGTTTTTTATTTAAAAATACATTAGAATATTTTTTTATTTTAAAAAAATAATTTTTAATAAGCACATAAAAACTATCTGAAAACATAAAAAAAATAATCTTAAATAAAAAAAGGAAGAATTTACAAACTTTACCTAACCCGGTTTGTAATGCAAAGCCAAAGAGAAATCATAAATTGGCTATCATTCATTATTCTTGAGCAAAGAGATGATGTATGCAAATCCATTGCAAATAGGGAATCGAGATAGCTCCTACCGAACTCTTTGATGTAAAATATATTAATTTGCTTATCAATACACATCCACGGCAACATATTGTTCGAAGGCAGCTCATACAATTATTTTGCCAACATTTATTAGTAAATTTGGATGCTACTTTCCTCGGAGAATTTATTTCGTTTCAGTCCTGATCAACATGATACGATATCCGAGAAATGAAGTTTCCATGCAAAGAAAAGTCAGATATGGTTGTTTAAACACGACCTGGATTGATATGGCCAGCCTCTGATTAAATTAGCTAGCTAGGCATATACTTCCAAGCCCGCCCCTCTCCAAACAGACCTGAAAGTCAAGATGGTTTCCCAAAACATCACGCCTTGCTAACATTGTCAAACACTAAATCAATATTCTGAAGCATTAAATATTAATTATTAAGTATTAAGTATTAATAGTAATCCACATTTATTTATTTTTTTGCATTTTGACCCCCCTTTTCCCCCTTTGATTATTGATTTTTTTTTTAAATTTAATCTTTATATGATGTGTTAATAGGGATTCAGAGTTGATAATTTATTTTAATTTTCCTTTTATATTATTATCGCGGTATCAAAAAAATATCTCAGCATCGCGGTATGGTCTATTTTTAAAAAAATTTTAGTTAAATAAAAAAAATTTCTAAAAAAATAGGACATTAAACTTTGTGAAGTTAATGACTCGGTTTGCTAGTTTGGTGAGGTAACCTTGGTTGCCCCTTCGCGGGTTTAGCAAACTTGATTATGTGATCATCTATTTTTTTATCATATATGTTGCACGTGTGCGGCGTCGCAGTGACCATCCTCCCGGATTGAGATAATCATGAATGATGTGGGTGGAAAGCACAATGAATTCCTGTCATTTATTAATAAAAAAGAGGGAATGAGAGTCGTCACCTAGTATTTTTATCACTAAGAACCCTAACTGGTCTCAGAGTCTGGAGAAGGGGACTAATTGCAGAAAATTAAGGTTTTAGCACCCATAATACATGTTACCCGAGGAAAACTGCATTGTTTATTTGTCTGATACAAACTAAAAAAAATGTTGTGTTTTCTAACTACTGATCTATTTAAGGTTAAAGAAAGTTCTTCTCAGTAAAGAGGTCCATATCTTATTAGGTTAAAAACCTAATTGTTCTAATGCCAATAAAAAATAAAAATAAATTATTTTTTTATTTAATATTAGGAATATATCTTACGTATAAGTTCGTAATCCTATATGTTGCTGGGCGCACGACATCGAGCGACGACGGGTCTGCCGCTTGAGATGTTGGTGAAAAAGAAAGGGGTTTTGGGTATAATCATAAAGTTATAATTATAAAATTCAGGAGTCACCATCTAGTGTTATGATTACTACGAAACCTATGGTCTATGAGAGTTTAGGTAATGGACTAATTATATAAGGGAAAGACGTATCACCCCCAGTGCACCCTACCTAAGGTAAGTTACATTATTATTTGATTGTTTTTCTAAGTCATGTTTCTGTCCATTGGTCTTTTTTAAGTTTTAAAGTAGATCTCCCTTCGTGATGAAGTCTCTATCTTATTGGGTTAAATCTTAATAATTCTAAGGGCCAAACTTATCTATTTTTGTATTTCTTAAAACATGATAAAATATGATCGTTATCTTTTAGAAAATATGCATGAAAAATCTTTTAGGATTTGACTGTATTCATGAAAATAAAATATTTTTTTTGTTTTTTAAATATAAAATTAATTTAAAATTTTTTGAATTTTCAAAAAAAATTTAAGAAATGTTTTGTAGAAGACCAGGTATTTTAATACTAGATTTGTATCTTATAGTGTAAATATACAACCCGATATTATACAAAATTATTGCAAAACATGCGAGAAAATAAAAAATATTTTGAAAGGACTCTTGGAAAATTTTGGATTTTTTTTTGTTTTTATAAAATATTTTTATCATTATATAATATATTTTATTTATTTATTATTATTATATGAGTTAGGCCCGGCTTGACCCAACCATATAGGCCGGACCTAGCAAGGTCAATTGGGTCAACTACGACCTAACAAACCTGGCATCTCTCTCTTTTTTTTTTCTTTTTTATATTGGGTGGGCTAAACTCAACCCAGCCATCTCGGTTGGGTTAGAAAGGGTCTAGCCCAACCCATGTTAATGACATTTTGCCACTTGCATGCAAAAAGTATTCTACAAGCAAATGGTTATAGAGGAGTTTTGAAGAAGAAAAAGGAGAGGAAGGCTTGCCTGGCTGAAGGAGAAAAGAGGTTGGTGGTGTTCATGGTGGTATAGGGAAGACCAACATGTGGTTGGTAGAGGCAACGATGGTGGAGATGCGGTGGTTACAATGGTGTAAAAAAGGCTAGTGAAGGGGGAGAAAAAAAACTGGGGAAATGCTATTTCCCCTCAACTTTAGCATCTGATTTCTTGATGCTCAATGCATCGAATTCACCCCTATTTATAAGGGGTGGAAGAGGGACATTATTTCTTTACTGATGCTAAATCTTGGCCTTTGATTCGACCCGGAATGATCTTAACTGTTGGTTCAAAGTTGTTGACAAGGCTTGGAAAAGTTGCAGCTAAAGGTTGGTCGTGGTAGCCACTTTGAAGTGGTGCTGCAGTGGCTATAGGGCCAGTTGGCCGACGAGATCTATTTTAAGGTGTAGTACGATGTTAGGCTATTATGGTAGCGTATTGTCTGGTTTGGTTGAGAGATGAAACATTAAATGCCCCTGAAAAGTAGTCACCCGATCAGCTTTTTCGGGTAAGAAGTTAGGGGACAATGAGCAGTAACCAGATGACATGTCGTTTGATCCTTTTTTTTTTTGACAAAATAGCGTCGTTTTTCAGTTTTAGGGTTTCAAATTTAGGGATTTGGTCAAAGTTCAATTTGATGATTCGACATCTAATTTTTTTTAATTACACCCTTAATTGGCTTCAAACTTTTAATTTTATACAGTTTTGCCCCTATTGAACTTCAACATCGCCCTAGCTTTCTGGTGTGTTTTTCATTTTGGTCTTTGGTCTTGGATTTATGCAATTTGACCCTTAATTGACCATTAAACTTTTATTTCTCTTTAATTTTACCCCTGATTTCAATCAATTGAGTCTTCATAGTTCGACTCCTTTTGAAAAATTATCATTGGTTGTGAATTTCTTCAATCTAGCCCGTAATTGACCAAAAACTTTTGATTTTCTTGCAATTTTACCCCTGATTTGCATCAATTGACTGGATAAAAATTAAATTTGGTCTTCTAAAATTCCAACCTTCTTAATTAAGCCCAAATTAGGCTCCTAAACTTAAATTTTCATGAATTAAGCCCCTAATAAAATTAATTTGACCCATTTAAAGTTTAATTAAGTCCTTGCACCTAATTAAATCTTTTAACTGGACCCAAATTAATTCTTTAACATAATTAAACTCTTAATTTTGTCCATTATTAAATCAAATCGGCCTATTAAAAACTTAATTATATCATTGGACTTAATTTTTATACAAATTCGTCCAATAAGCATTTAATTTGACATTGACTCTGCATTGTCTCTTCAATCTTAGGTACAATGGGGTACAATTAAGCTCATAATTCATCCAAAATTGAAGCTTGACCTTCCTCTTTATTTGAAGTCCTTTCAGCTTGCTTTTACCCAAAGGTTAGTCTTCTTGCTATTATTATTTTATTATTTTATTTTTATTTTGGAAAGAAAAAAGGGTAAAATTTAATGGGTTACCCAAATATAGGTTATGACAGTTGCCCCTCTCTTTACAATGTTTACGATAGAAAGTTTCATAAGAGACTTTAGATAATAAACTTTGTAAAGAAAAAAATGGAATGAGTGATAACAAACTCACTAGATGAAGAAATGGTCAATCCTTCTGAATGTGTTTGAAGTGAGGGTTAAAAAGCGCACTCAAAGGAAAGAAAAACAGATAAGGCTAGAAAGCGCACTATTTAGGATGAGGGCACAAAGACGCACTCAAGAAGAGATGAAAAATAGAGATAAGGGCTAGAAAGTGCACTACCTGAAGAACTAAGGGCCCGGAGGCGCACTTAAAAAAAAAGGGGTTAGAAAGCGTACTATATGAGAGATGAGGGTTAGAATACGCACCTAGTAAGAGATTGAGTTTGTAAGAAAAAAAGATGATCTTTCAAAAACTGAAAGATTTTTTGGAGTAGTATAGTTGTACCATGCAACATGCCTAAAGATTTTTGAAATGGTCAAATTGTCATAGGTGACCTGTCCAAGTGAAGAATATAAAGATTTTTTCAAATGATCTCATTGTAATGGGTGACTTGCTCAGGTGAACAAATACAAAGATTTTTCAAAATGGTCTCAATGTAATGGGCAATCTATCCAAGTAGAAAAATACGAAGGTTTATCAAAATGCTCTCATTGTAATGGGCGACCTGCCCAGGTGAAGAATACAAATGTTTTTTCAAATGGTCTTATTGTAATAGGCGACCTACCCAAGTGGAAAATGCAAGACTTTTCAAAGTGATCTCATTGTAATGAGTAACCTATCCAGGTGGAAAAATATTTAGATTTTTCAAAGTGATCTCATTGTATTGGGTGATCTGCCCATATGAAAGCTGCGAAGATTTTTCAAAATGATCTCATTGTTATGAGTAACCTGCCGATATGAAAAATGCAATGATTTTTCAAAGTGATCTCATTGTAATAGACGGTCTGCCCAAATAAAAAAATACAAATATTTTTCAAAGTGGTCTCATTGTAATGAGTGACCTATCCAGGTGAAAAATTCAAAGATTTTTCAAAATGGTTTCATTATAATGGACAACTTGCCCCGGTGGAAAAGTGCAAGATTTTCAAAGTGGTCTCATTGTAATGGGCAACTTGCCCAGGTGGAAAAATGCGAAGATTTTTCAAAGTGGTTCATTGTAATGGGCGACTTGTCCAAGTAAAAAATGAGACTTACCTGGTGAAAGGATTTATTTAGAGATGCCTTAAAGAAAGGACAAGATAAGGCTTGAGGCACACTATTTAGGAGATAAGAGCTTAAAAAAGCACTCACAGGGGAAAATGATAGGGCTTGAAGGTGCACTATCTGAGAGATGAAGTCTCAAAGACGTGCTCAAAATAAAAAGATCGGGTCTGAAGGTGAACTATCTAAGAGATGAGGGTTTAAAGGCACACTCAATAAGAGATGAGATATAGAGATAGGTTAGAAAACACACTATCAGAGGGATGAGGGCTAAAAGGCCCACTCAAAGGAAAAGAGATAGAGGTGGGACTAGAAAGCGCACTATCTGAGAAGCGAGGGCTAGAAAGCGCACTCCAAAAGAAAATAGAGATAAGGCTATGAAGTGTACTATCTGGGATGTAAGGGCTCAAAGACGCTCTTAAAAGGACTAGACATAGGGCTAGAAAGTGCACTATTTGAAATGATTGAGGACTCAAAGGTATATTTTGAAAGACAGGACTGGTAAAATATAAACCCATTAAGGATTTTTTTTCTTAGATTATTAACAGTGACCCAATTGCAATGTATACTTACCTGAGAAATATAGGTCTTTATTTCTTCATGAACTGCCTCTTTCTGAAGTTGGATCTCTATTAACTAGCTTTAGTGGCTTCTTGTTTTTTGCTTACTCGAGCCGTCGCTTGTGGTCTTGATTTCTAGAAATAATAGATCATTAGACTTTATTTATATTGCCCCCTACTTAAAGACCTTTATATTCAATCTTGTTCAACATACTCTGCCTTCTCAGAAAAGGAATCTCAGAGTCAGTCCTATTATGTTCATTGGATTGCTCCAGCCTAATCATATCCTCAAATGTTCTGGGCTTTGAGTTTCTTTTTTTAGGCATAAAGTTGTGTGAAAGAAGATTTGATTATTTGCAAGGATTGATTTTTCAAAAAAAAAATTGGAACTTTAAATATTTACACAACATTGTAATTAAATATAAATCATAACAAAAAAAAAAAACAAAAATCATCAAAATCCTAAAATAGACCTTTTAGAGGCTGGAGATAGCTTGAGGAGACTGCTACATGGCGCTGGAAATGGAGAAACAATGGCGGTGTCTGGGTTCCACGCGTCATTGTCACTGTCAGTGCGTGGTTAAACACATCACTGTTGGTGAACTGGAAAACAAGGTGGATTTGAAGTGGCTTCTTCTTCTCTTTCTTCTTGTGCTTGCGGTGGCTCTCACCATGACCTGCAACTAAAAGAAATCACACAGACAGTTAGTTTGTCTTTTTTTAGATATGTTTCTTTCTCTGCTGCAAATAATGGTCACGATTAAAATCAAAGGAGGGAGTGGGAGGGAGTGGTTTGGTTCTTTTACGGTGAGAAATGAGGGGAGGTTGACTTGTTATTGAGCTTACAATGGTATAGGTTGGTTTTTCAGTTGTGCTAGAGTGAAGATGAAGAGCTTTATAGAGTTTTTTTTTGTTTGGTTTTTTTTGTAATGGACCCCCCTACTTCTTGTGTGAGTTAAACACCTTTATATCAGTGAAAGATTTTATCCTTTGTTTTTCAATTACTTGGTCCAACAAGCAACATAAAGATTTTATCCTTTGTTTAGTTTTTTTCCTTTTAATTTTGGTATCTTTGTCTAAATATTTTTTTTATATTTTGGTTTTAAAAGAAGAAACAATATTAATGCCAACTCAAATGAGAAAAATCAACAATTTTAAAAGTGACAATTTAAATATGAATGGTTGTAAAGAAATTTGAAATTTAAATTATTTTGAGATGACACTAAAAATACTGAAAATAACATAAACATATCAAGAATATATTTTTTATTTTTTGTATGTTGAAAATATTTAGAAAAACAAGGGGTCAAAAATTAGGCTACAACAATATTGTTATTTTTTTTTATAAAAAAACATGTTATTAAATTTTAGAAACTCCATAGGCATATGGAAGGGTTTAGCGATTTTAACTTTTCTATTTAATTTTTTAAAAATTTATTTTTCGTATTTTATAATTCAATATTGAGCTAATTGAGAATTGAGTTTCATAATTTGTTTCGTTTTGTTTTTTATGAAGTTATCATAGTCTTTAAAAAAGTTTCAGTATTGGTTTGACGCTCGATTTTACAATAGTTTATTTTTGTTATCATATAGTAAAATAAAAAATAATTTTGAAAAAATACAAGTTATTAATGCCAATGGAGTCCATTACCCGGTTTATGGGTTTGACATGTTGACCTGGGTTGCTCGGTTTATGGGTCTAGTGAGTTTATCCATCAAATCTCCGATATGTTTTTTTTTTAGTTTATGGCCCTTTGATTTTTCTAATTTCATTCTTCTTCAATATTAAATTGGTTGAGAAATGAAACTTATGGTTTATTTTATTTTTTTACTTTTTATAAGGTTATCATGATCATAGTTTTGAAACCCGACCCGACAGGTCGGCTTGGGACCCGGCTGACCCGGGGCTACAATCGGGCCAGGTTTAAGAAAAAATAAGAGAAGTCAAAAACCCGGTTGCCCCAGCAAGACCCAGTTTTAACCCGTTGACTATTTATTTTTTAACCAAAACAACATCATTTTGATTCATATATATAAAAAAGAGTTAACCCGGTGACCGGTTAAAACCCGGCGACCCGGGCAAAACCACTAACCCAGGCCTTAGGCCGGGTCGACAACTGGGCTAGTTTTAAAAACTCTGATCATGACCTTAAATAAACATCTTTTTAGGGTTGATGCTCGATTTTGCAAACATATAATTTTATCAAAAAATTAAACAAAAATAATTTATAAAAACAACAAAGTTATTAAACTCGTTGAAATCCATGACCCAGGTCGCAGGTTGACCGAGGTTGATCCAATTTGATATCATCTCAATATTAAAAAAAATTATCGTTTTAATTTTTTTTTAAAAATATGTCATGTTTTTACTGGTCATGCAAGTTAACTTTGGACCCATTAAATTGAATGATTTACTTTGAATCAACTCCCAAGCAGTTTAATTTGAAACTAAAGTTGGGCAAGAATCCGAGTTGACAAGTTTTAAGATCGAGTCGCTTGAATAAATTTAATGATACTGCCAAAAAATATATGTACTTTTAATATTTTTTTAGTTTAGAAAAAAATAGTCCAACCCGTAGCGAAGCGTGAGCGAATGTATTAGTGATATATTGAAACAAGACAAAAGAAGAAGAAAGAAGAATAATTTTATCAAAAAATTAAACAAAAATAATTTACAAAAACAACAAAGTTATTAAACTCATTGAAATCCATGACCCAGGTCGCAAGATGATTGAAGTTGATCCAATTTGATATCGTCTCAATATTAAAAAAAATTATCGTTTTAATTTTTTTTAACGATATGTCATGTTTTTACTGGTCATGCAAGTTATCTTTGGACTCATTAAATTGAATGATTTACTTTGCATCAACTCCCAAGCAGTTTAATTTGAAACTAAAGTTAGGCAAAGAGCCGAATTGACAAGTTTCAAGATCAAGTCGCTTGATTAAATTTAATGATACTGTCAAAAAATATCTATACTTTTAATATTTTTTTAGTTTAGAAAAAAATAGTCCAACCCATAGCGAAGCGTGAGCGAATGTATTAATGATATATTGAAACTAGACAAAAGAAGAAGAAGAAAGAAGAATAATTTTATCAAAACAATTAATTTTTTTTTTACAAAAATAACAAAGTTATTGAACTCATTGAAATCCATGATCCAAGTAGTAGGATGACCGAGGTTGATCCAATTTGATATTATTTTAATATTAAAAAAAAATTATCGTTTAATTTTTTTTAAAAAAGATATGTTATATTTTTACTAATCATGCAAGTTATCTTTGAATCATTAAATTGAATGTTTTACTTTGAATTAACTTTTACACAGTTTAATTTAAAATTAAAGTTAGGTAAGGAGTTGAGATGACAAATTTCAAGTTCTACTAAAAAATATTAAATTTTTAATATATTTTTAGTTTAGAAAAAAATAATCCAACTTGTATCGAAGTGGGAACGAATGTATTAGTGATTTATTGAAACAAGACAAAAGAAGAAGAAAGAATAATAATTATAGTACATTTCATGACATAGTGTGACGAAGAATGTGAGGAAAACTAGAGTTTTCAATCCATAAAATTACAACCTGGCAGGGAAATAAATAAAATTTTATGATATTTTATAAAAATTTTAGATTTAATTTTTTTTTAAAATAACCTAATCATCTCTATTTATACTAGTTTTAGATAGGGAATCATTATAGAAAAGAATTCATAATAAAAATTTACTTAACTAATACATTTCATCTAGCAGGATTATCCATCATGT
>Ga0325403_1007629_pt1 | contig 10344 bp, 5 predicted proteins | sample PopdelMetagenome_19_FD_205665 | JGI IMG/M metagenome (GOLD analysis project Ga0325403, IMG submission 205665) | Populus deltoides microbial communities from Bellville, Georgia, United States - Xylem-PdKOR-R4 | ecosystem: Host-associated > Plants > Phyllosphere > Stem > Wood/Secondary xylem...
TTTATTGAGTTTTAATATTTTCTAGTTTAATTAAAAATTTAATTCAGATTAAATTTTAAATTATAAGTGATTAATAAAATCATACCAATTTTCACAATCTAGAGCAAGTCAAGCACTTTAAACATTCTCTACTACTATTAAAGCATGAAAGTAACTTTAGAGAGTGAAACCCCTTCTTATCCTATATCTATATAAAAAATTCACATTTGCTCCTTATATTTTCATTTTATTCAATTGCATTCAAATCATTACATTTGTCGATCCGATTGATAGAAACTAGGGGTAATCATTTTCGGTTCGATTCGGTTTTTATAAAAAAAAAACCAAACAAAAAAAATTAAAAAAAATAAAACCGAATCGAAACCTGTTTCGGTTCGGTTTTTTAGGACAAAAACCAGTTCAAATTGGTTTGGCTTGGTTTTTTCAGTTTGGCTCGGTTTTTTCTGTTTGGATCGGTTTTTTCCGGTTTGGATTCGATTCAGTTCGGTTTTTTCGGTTTCAGGCTTATAAAATCAAAACCGAACCGGTCGGTTTTTTTAAAATTTTAATCTGTTTTTTTCACGGTTCGGTTTTTTTGATATTTTTTTCTGGTTTTCTCGGTTTAATTGATTTTTTGATTTTTTTTGCTCACCTCTAATAGAAACCAACAAGGATTACCATAAACCTTATCATATAAGCATTGAGTCAAGAATATATAGATTTTAATCCCTCAAAGCAATTTTGGATCAAAAATACTATACGAAATCTTTGGTTTTTTTCTTTTTTCCATAACCCTTTTTAGAACTAGCATGTTTGCAGTGATTGCCTTAGGAAGAGGAGAATAGATTTACAAGTTTTCCATTTTCTTCTCAGACTTCAAATTAGGGAATTACCAATGATCTCAATCAAATTTGATTTAGTTTCTGTGAATGAATTACTAGAAAAATAATATAATAAAGTCTAAAATTTACTTTCCAATAATTCTGAGGGGTGTAATTCAACTGGTTAGGTTTTAGATTTGTTTCTTAAAGGTTACCAGTTCAAGTTTCACAAACCTCAAGGTCATTAGAGACTTCTATAATCGTTAATTTCAGGATCCATAAAATTAATTAAAATACACGTAAATTCACTTGAACTCCCATATTAATAATAATAATAATAATAATAATAATAATAATAATAATAATAATAATAATACCTCCTAATGGTCAAGGTGCCTCCAAAGTAGAAGACAGGAGAATCTGACTTAAATTCATGGCGATTAAAATAGACAATCCCCACTAGATTTTCTGACCAATTTTTTTAATAATTGCCAATAAATTAATGAGTGCAACTGCGCAAGTCAAAAGGAATGCAGGCAGTTTTGAAGTCTAACCTATAGTCCTTTAGCCACCACATCCACCAACCAGGTAGGGCTAGCATTTGGTATGACCTTTTGGTAGTAGATCAACTAGCATTTGGCTTGACCTCTAGGGTCTAGGCCCTCTTCGTTATTTTTTTTAATTTTTTTTTGGATTTTTTTCTTCATTAATTTCTTGAACTATTTGCTGTCGAGACATTTACACCAAGTAAAATTGGTGTTGTTTGCTTACGTCACCTCAATCTCATATATCACTTTCATGATAGATCAGGTCCGAGTTAAAGGCAGTTTTTCTACGTGATTGCGACTGTGTTTTATTTAAAATGTAGTTGATTTGATAATAATAAAACTTATTTTATTGTGCATAGAATTTATATATTTTTTGCGTTTAAAATGCCAAAAAGAAAAAGCAATGAAAGCCTGTTTTGCATACACTGTAGAAACTTATGGACAGTACAATTTATTGTTATTCACGAGTGAATTGCACTGTTCATGTGAACAGTGCAATTCACTCGCACTGCTCTCGTTTCTTTAATGTGTTAATTGTATTAATTTTTTTTTAAAAAAACTAGTTTAGAGAATTAAATTTATTCGCGATGTAAACAATATTTTTTTCTTAAAAAACTAGAATAGAGTGAATTAAATTTACGCGCACAGTAATATCAATTTTATATCTGATAATATTTTATCTAATTTTATTACATGTTAAAAAGTTATGAAAACTGTAGTTCTTATTGGATGAATTTTGGATGTAATAGAAATATAAATAGTTTAATGAAATAATAAAAAATATTTTATATAAAATATTATTTTTTTCATGATGTAATAAGAGTAATTAATTTTACAATATTTAAATTTAAAACCATCAATATTAATATATTTTTAAAAAATTATTTTATAACCTCAATTTCAAAAACATTCTTAACCAAACACATTAAACTACCTTTTCTTAAACCTCAATTTTAAACACAGTTTTAACCAAACACCTATTTTTTCAAACCAACCTCAACTAAAAATACTTTTTATAAAATAATTTTTTTAAAACCACAACTATAACATCTACCGCAATACCAAACACACTCTTAATGAGTTATTGAGTTGATCCATCCGACTATATTAAATCTTATCATTATGTTAATTAGTACGTGATAAATACGAAATCAATCCAACTTCGTATAGTTAATTTAGTTTGGTGATTAAAGAGGTTTGCCATATCTCTTGAATTTTTACGGTTTTAACCTTAAAACCAACTTGCAAAAAAAAAAATCTTTGAAGTTTAAATACACCAAGTCTATATAAATTAATCTCAAATAAAAAATAAATATATGTTTAGTATTGTGGTATAAAGTATTTTTTTTATTGAAAATATATTAAAATAATTTTTTTATCTTTTATATCAACACATCAAAATTATCTAAAAACACAAAAAAAATATTAATTTAATCTTTTTCAGCAAACAACACTTTGAAAAGTAGGTTGTAAGGCAAAAATACTCTCTCACCTGGGCATTTAAACACTATTTGTTTTGGTAGTATAAAAATTTGAAAAAAATTGAGTTTTTTTAATTTAAATTAATTTTTTTTCATGTTTTTACATCATTTTTACATGTTGATATCAAAAATAAGTTTTAAAAAATAAAAAATAGTATTTTGATATATTTCAAAGCAAAAAATATTTTTAAAAATTATTGTTAGTATAATACTAAACGAGCTTGTAATCTTCCCGAAACCCACACACATGGCCATTTGCTTATGTAGTTGTTTGTTTAGAAAATAACGTCAATTCGTATTAAATTTTCAAACTCATAACCTTATGTGGTGACTAGATTAAAAGGCACCACATCTGAAAAGCAACTATTTAAAAGTTTAGCTCGACCCGACGGGTTGACCCATATCCCAAATGACTCTTGGCTTAGATCGACCCGAGTTTCAAAAGAAATTGAGGGAGAATTGATATATTGTAATACGGTCAAAAACTTAGGTTGACCAATATTTCGATTAACCCGGGAAAAATCCAATCAAAACAGGGTCAAAACCCGTTTACTATTTAAAAAAAATGTATCATTTTAACTTTTTTATAAAACAAAAGGATTTGGTTAACTGGGGTTAACTCGAGCCAACCCACTCGACGTGACTTGATAATTACCCCAGATCGACTATTGGGCAGAGCCTAAAATCAATGAGAAAACTCAAAGAGACCAAATCTCAATAAATAAAATGTCAAATTATAAAATAAAAAAAATTGAAGGATAAAAAAATAGCAATTGAGAGAATAAACTAAAATTTTAAATTGAATGGTAAAATTAAAAAAAAAATCAAATTAACAAATGAATCAAAAAATAAAAATCAAGAGAATGAGAACCGGATTTTAAAAAAATAAAACATTAAGATTATGGATCTAAGGATGAAATTGAAAATAAATTAAAATTTGATAAAAAGGCTAAGAATCAAAATTAAAAATCAAAACATTGAGAGTCAAGCCTTAATATATATAAAAAAAAATATTGAACTGAAGGGCAAAATCGAAAAGAAAAATTATATTCACAAAAGAATCCAAAACAAAGAAAATCAATTTTCAACGAATTCAATGATGATGGAAGAAATTTTAAAAAATAACTAAAACCAACCCAATCTAACCTTCAGAATTTGTAACACAGATCACGAGGCTGGATCATAATGTAAAAGGCAAACCAGAAAAAATAACAATGTATAATTCTAAACCAACCAAAATAATTAGGGATAAACTTAAAAAAACAAGTTAAAAAAATGTGATTTAAAAAGAAATAAAACCAAATTTAACACAAAAAAAAAAACCAAATCATAAGGGATGAAATTGGAAAACAATTTCAATTAAGAAAAGGCAACTAAAAATAACAATCAAAAGAATGAGGACCATATTTGATATAAAAATATATTGTCAATAGATGAAATCCAAAGACAAGTTAATTCAATAAAGTATTCAAGACTAAAAACATCATAATTTAAAAAATAAGGATCAAATCTAATATAAAAACAAAGTGTAAAGCGATGAAATTGAAAAAAAACAATTAACTTAATAAATGATTTAAGACCCAATACATTACAATTAAAAGAATGAAAATCAAATTTAATATATATATATATAAATCAAGGAATGTAATTGAAAAAACAAATTAACTCAATAAATTATTTAAGACAAAACCTAACTTAACAAACAACATTCTAGACTTTCTTGTATTTTTTTTTTTAGCAATTGTCACATGAGAATTACAAAAAAAAAACCATAACAAAAAAACTAAAATAACCTTGCATTCATAGTAAAAAAGAGTTTATTTTTTGAAGAGTTTATTTTTAAAAAACATTTAAATAATTAACATGCAATAGCAATAACAAGTTCTTCAATTTCTTCACTTTTGGTTAAAAAAGGCACTACAAGCTTAAGAACACAACCTAGCTTGACAACATTTTGCTATGTCATGGCATATTTCAACATCATATAGATGATGGCATGACAAATCCTAAGGTAGGTGGTCAATTCCTAGATGCCAATGCCACTTAAAAGCAGTGCACTTGCCGGGGAGTTTGGGAGTGGCTTTCTCCATGGATTACTTCAGCAAGCATTGATTGTTAACCAAATCATAATGCTGGTTCCTCATGTTTTTCTTCAGTGTGCACAAGATAATCTCACCAGCCTCTCCCAACTTCTTGTAGAAGAAGGTGTTTTGTTCTTAAGAAGGAGATGTCCTAACGGTTAAGACTTGATTTTTACTTGATGGCTTTAGGTTCATATCTTGGAATAAATAGAATGAAGATCTCAAGAGGTAAGAGATTCCTAGTTATTAAACCAGACTCAACTTGATAGATTAACCCAAAAAATCTGCAACCCATATCGTATTAGAGGCAAGTTTTAAGTTAAATTAAAAAAAATATTAAAATAGTCAAGATTTGATCAAATTTTTAATAACTTAATTAATCTGGCTAAATCTCGCCGAGTCAAAATCAAAGAAAATTAAGAAAGAACAAATAAAATGGCTCTATTTTCTTTAAAAAAAATTGACACCCAAACCCCCTTTTGGTTTATTCCTCTAATCTGGCTTTTTTTTTTTTCCAGGCTGAATTCCCTACAGTCCAAAACCTATCAAGCTTAATGGCATTATAGCTTGATTGAATGGAGGATGGCTATGGCTTACATTTGGCCAATATTTCACCTTGTTCAATCATCATCATGGATTGCAGTTGATAACAATGACTATGAGCGGTCTGGATTTATGACTTAGAAGAATGTTCTTGTGAGCTTGCAAAATGATGTAAGAACTCAAAAAGAAAATCTATATCATGTGATAAACAATATCTCATATTCTCTTACCTTGACCTCATCCAAACTATTACTATGACGATAAAAGATGAGAAGAAACACGGGGGGGTGGGTAAATTTATCTCCGTTAACATGGAGGAAAAGCCTATCCGTTTTCTCATCCACAAGGATATATATCCTTGACAAATAATCTGATTCAACATGATGGTTACCAAAAAAGAAAGGAAATGAAAAGGGGTTTCTGGAAGCGTAAGAAATTACACTACTATGGCTACTCCTTTTGTTTTTGCTTCTTTTCACCAGTCCAGTAAGTTTTGACAGCAACAAGAATTTTCTCTGGGTTAAAAGGTCCACTTTCATGGTCCATAATTTGGCTCTTCCACCTCATGCCATTTGTTATGGTCTGAATCTTCACAAGAACCTCTACTGTATCCCTGAATATCACTGTCCCTTCTGGCCTCAGAATTCTATCCATCTCCAGCAGAATGTGGGTTATGTCACACCTTGAATACAAAAAAATGAAGACATATTCAATCACGAGATTGTGACTTACAAGATCATGGCGATCAAAAATAGCTTTTTTCAGAATTCAAGTGTTACCTGTCCTGATATATACTGAACACCCCACCGGCATGGATGAGATCGTATGTTCTTGGATATGTTGAGACTGCCTCACACCAATCTTGATATGTTCCAATGAAACCTCGTTCATAGATCACACCAAGTGTGTCTGGATTTGAATTGGCAGGAACCACATTCATAACCCACACTGGATATTTTGCCAAGGCTGCAGCAAATCCTCCAAGCTGTGCATTCATGTCCATTATGTTCCTGTATCTGCCTTTGGTGAGAGGACTAATGATATGCTTGTAATTTGTCACTCTATCCTTCCACAGATTATTGTCCTCCTTGAATTTCTCAGCAGTGATTCCTGGTATTGAACCGCTGCGAATTCTTGGAGGGATTGCGAATGCACGTGCTGGCCATTTCTCCACGGCACCACCAGCTACTTCATCCGAGCTGCTTACTTCTGGTAATGGAGTTATGCAAACTTCCATTTCTTTGTACCTTTTTTGGTAGAGGTGTCAAATCAAAGGTGTTAGCATATCAAATTAGTATACGGAATACTATGAATTAAGATGTGTATATTTAAAGAATACCAGCCAGCATCTGGATTGTCTGATTTGCATATATGTGGTGTTTTATAGGTCTTCCTGCTTGCAATACAATCAATGTGGTTCAGGGGCTTTTGCCAGACTGAAAGATCATCCTTTTCAACCACTTTCTTCCAGCACAGGCGCTTGGCTACATCCTCAATAGCATCCTGCTCTTGCTTCAAGTCTTCTTGGGTTCTTTCCCAACCTCTCCAGTGTTTCTTCCAGTGAATAGGAGGACCAGATAGAATCCAGTAGCCACCAGGCCTTAAAACTCTATCCACTTCAATTAGATACATGCCATCTGTGAAATGAAAGAAAACAACATACTTGGATCAATAGAAGTTTGGTTGAACCACATTGATAAATGAAAATTTTGTGGTCGTGATTGAGCTCCATTTTTATCAAACTATCTTGGGGGGCAGAAATCCATGCTTCACGTTAACTTCAACACAAGTGCAAGGTAAAATCGAGGGCATACCATATTTATGCCATGGTATCAAGCAACGGGAACAATGAGCCATGTCAAAAGCCCTTGCTGGGTAAGGAAGCCTTTGTGAAGCCATGACACCAATCATACCAGGAACTCCCCTCTCCAACGCAAACCAGACCTGTGCTTCATGTGTATCCCTTGGTGCAAAAGACATTGATATAATGTCCCTCTTCAACAGGTATGCACCCCAACTCGCAACCTTAACATCCACAAAAAGGACAAGAACAATACACATAAGACCTAGAATGCTGCTAATTCTCATAGAACAAATGTACCTTGAGATATTTGGATAGGATTTGAAACAGAAGTTGAATAGAAAACTTGATATTTTGGCAATTAACTTACACCGCAGCCTGTGTCAATTGCAGTTCTGATGCTTCCATCAGTAAGAGGTATGAGCTCATTAATGTCATCAATATAAGCATCAGCTCCACGCGGGAACATGGTGCCTCCACCAGGGAATCTAAATCGGTCCCCCTCAGCTTGAATCCAATTCTGCACAGCCTTTTCAATACTAAGTTCTTTATGGGGAATATTATCATACCAGGCATAATCGCGGCTTTGAGGCCATTTAAAAGGGGTCTTGTATTTAGGCGGAGCAGGTATCAAGCAAAGGAGTAATTCATCCTTTGTTGGGCAATGCCTCTCTCTATATTTCAACATGTTCCTATCAAATTTCCTTCCCCTTTGAGTATCTTGGCAAGGAGTGTACTCACTAAAGGACATGTCGCATGGTGGAAACTCATTAACTGAAGTAGTATTGTTGATCTGACTCTGATGATGGCTATCAAAATCCAAGGCAACTGATGATGAAGATGTTGATGGATTAGAACTAACCGCGGCACGATTTGAAACATCACAGTCTGCTTTAGTGATGGACTGGGTCAGATTTGTGAGTGGGGCGGAATGCTGCCAAGCTCCCAAAACATAAAACAAAACGCAAAGGCCACTGACCCCAACAATCCAAGTTAGGCGCTTTCTCTTCGCTTCTAGCTGATGGTGGTGCTTTGGTGATCCATTAGCCATTTTTATTTATAATCAACAAACAACCTGCAAACATCTCAGACACAAAAGAAATGGGCAGAAATAGATTTAGAGTGATGGGATTGTTGAAAAGGCATAAACATCATTTCATAAAGCTGTCAGCCTCATCAAAATACCAACATTAGACCCCAAAAAGCTCTACTTCCACACATGGACTCATCATTTCAATATTTATCTTGTGAAAAGGAAAAGACAGGCTGCCAATCTGACAGAAAATGGTGTCCACAATGGAACCAGGTAGCAACATTTTCATGAACTTATAGTAATCTGCAGAACCACTGAAGAACTTGGAAGATTCTTCAAGACATGATAAAAAATTAAGGGCAATTTTCCCGATTCACAAATTAGAGGAAACAGAGCAGAGACAGAGCATGGGGTAACTACTCTAAATTCCATTTAAAAGAATTAGCTTGCAGAGGGAAAATTAATTGTAAAAACAATAATTAAAAAATAAACACGTTTGAAAAAGGAAATAAAAGTTCAAAAATCCCATGTGAAAAAGACACAGCAAAATCATTACAATCCCAAAATCAAACACCAACATATGACAAGATTTCTTCCAAGAAGATGGTGTAAGAAAGTCACAAATACAAAGCTTACTTGTGTGCACTATTTTTCGTCTAGTGGTTAGATAAGCAAAGCTTACCTCTTTCAAACAACATAAATTCGAGTGCAAGAATCAATATTTTCCAACAAGAAACCAGCTTTTGACAGCCTTTCTTCTTTGCTCTTTGTTTATTTAACCAATAAAGCACAAACCCCCAAAGAAAACTTCAACAGATCCACAAGAAGCCTTCAAGAAACATGCTTATACGTTTTTCTTAACTGTTAATACAAAGGTTTGTTTTTTCCTTCAAAAAAGAACTGAAAAGGAGAAGAAAGTACAGTACCTTAAGAAGGTGATTCTCTCTCAGCTGAACACACCCTTCCCTCTAAAAGTAAAACAAGAATCAACAAGAAGCTAAGAACTCAACATGGGTACTCTTTATTTTTCGTGTTACTATCTCTGTGATCAAGCTGCTAGTAATAGCAAGAAAGAAAGAAAGAAAGCTAAAGAAACTAGCTAGCTAACTAGCTAAAAAAGGTCAAGAAAGGAACATGGAGACAAAGGGACAAAGAAAGGGAGTAGTTGAGGTTATAAAAATGGGTACCGTGTAAAGGAAACACAGAAAGTCTCCACCATTACAGGAACAAGAAGGTGGGGATGGAGGACTTATGACAGAGAGTGCGTGGTTCACTTGGATTTTGTCCTTGTTAATTAAATCCAAAACTGGAGGAAGGTGGCGACTGGTGAGTTTAGAGAGTTTATAGTTAAGAAGAAGAGACAACGTGGTGGCAGGTTCTGAGCATTCACAGGAGACTGACCAGCCTCTTTTCACTCTCCTCCGCCTAGTTCTTCTCTTTCACTCACTCTTGTTCTATTTTTGCTCTTCTACTTTTATTATTTTATAAATTCTTTAACTTTTTTCCCTTCTTTTTAGGTTCCTCATCCAATCCACTTTCATGAAACCAGGGCAACTCAAAGCTACGTCCAGTTTAGTATTTCGTAGTATTGTTTTTAAAATTATTTTTTATTTAAAAATATATTAAAATAATAATTTTTTAATTTTATTTTTAATATCAACCTATACAAATAATCTAAAAATATTAAAATAATTAAAAAAAATTTACATTATAAATAAAAATGCAATGCTTTAATTCAAACCAAGTTTTAAAAAATTAGATAAAAGTTAATCTAGATAACTTGATGAGTTAAGATATATATCTTCGATTTAAATATAATTTAGTCAAGATTTAGTTTAATTTTTTTAAAAAAATAAATAATATTGTTTTTAATTTTTTAAAAATAAAATATTATTAATTTATTTTAATTAATCTAGATTAACTTTTCCAGCACAAATCACTAGCCGAACCATATTTAATAACATTTATCTTATCCTATATAAAAACCCTACATGTCCAAAAGCCAACTTGGCCTGTGTGTTTTATTGATTCTTTCCCTCCTGCTTCCTCTTCCCCTG
>Ga0325403_1007641_pt1 | contig 10332 bp, 5 predicted proteins | sample PopdelMetagenome_19_FD_205665 | JGI IMG/M metagenome (GOLD analysis project Ga0325403, IMG submission 205665) | Populus deltoides microbial communities from Bellville, Georgia, United States - Xylem-PdKOR-R4 | ecosystem: Host-associated > Plants > Phyllosphere > Stem > Wood/Secondary xylem...
AAAAGAGCATCACGCCATTTACATTATTTTCAAAAACTTTCCTTCTCCTATTTACAAGATCCATCTATCTTTCCAGTATCCTGTGTCTCTCACTGAAATCAAATGGCTTTCACTTGCTGGCTTTCTCGCCTACGCTCCTCCTATTCAAAAACCATAACCAACCTCCGCACCTCATTCTTCCACCATCTTCGAACTCAAGGAGCAAACACTACAGCAATGACCTCTCCATATCATTTCTCTAAACAGAATCCGTTCCGTTTTACCTGCTCAAAATCTCTCCTCCCTATCACTCTCGCTGGATCGCTCGCTATTCACTTCCAATCTCCGCCTCCTCTCTGCGATGCTTCTCTCGATTCCCCGTCAGTTCATTTCTCTCTCTCTTTTTTTTAATATCTTTTCTAATTTAGTGGATAATCATTTACCTCTTCAATTTTAAATATTAAGAGTAATGCTTTTTTTTTTTTTCCTTTTCCTGCTGTTTTTAAGGAGCAGTGGAATTGGAGGAAAAGGAAGCACGGAGTTTGTGGTAAAAGGATCTCAGAAGCATTTACCGCAAGAGCTTATTGAAGAATTAAAAGCTATTTGTCAAGTATTTTATTTTTATTTTTCAATTTTACTTTAGAGTTGCAATGACATAGGTGTCATTAAATAGATAATTTGAGCTTTGTAATTAATATCTTGTAGGATAACATGAGTATGGATTATGATGAGAGGTATTTCCATGGAAAACCGCAACACAGTTTTCATAAAGCTGTAAATATTCCGGACGTCGTTGTTTTCCCAAGGTGAGCTTGATTATTGATCTTATTTTCTCCGTGTTGTGTTCTTGATGATTTTGGTCATTCATGCTCGCGGTAACGTGCCTCGTGAAATTATGATTTAGGCCAAAAGAACGAGGATTAAAGAGAGTAGAATGTCGATAATGTTATAAATGAGCTCTGAAATACACACCTGTTAAGTTAGGTCTACATCCAGTCGCAACAAAATGGTATAGTTAGAGAATCTATGAAGTATTCAGTGGAGAGAATGCCACCCTTTGTGTGACTTTTTAAGTAAACAAGTGCATATGCTTCGTCTGTTTGAGTGCGTAAGATGCATAACATTGATCTGAATAAGCATATCATATACAAGAAAAGAGAGTTGATAGATCATGGAGTTGTGTGTAAAGTCCTTGTTTGCACTTATTCTTTGAGATCATCTGGATGACTTGCTTCATTACATCACCTTCTACTGAAACTCAAAATGCTCTGCAATTCATATTTCACGCATGCAGGTCAGAAGAGGAAGTTTCCAACATTGTGAAATCTTGCGACAAACATAAGGTCTGAGCTCATTTTGTGTGTGTGTGTTTTTTGTATCCTTTTAGATTTTTGGAACGTTTTTGCTATCAAGAACTTGTATTTCTATTATAATTGGTTTTGCTTCATGTTTACTTCTCAAGTTTGGTGCCTTTTCCATTTGCTTGCTCTACTACGCTGGTGTAACCATTTAAGTGGTCCTAAGCTGGATTAGTTTTATTTAAGCAGGTTCCAATTGTACCATATGGTGGAGCTACATCAATAGAGGGGCACACCTTATCACCTCATGGTGGTGTTTGCATTGACATGTCACTAATGCAGGTATACCAATGCTTTCACAAACTTTGAAACAAGAGCTTTAGTTCATAATATTTTTGGTAACCAGGCTTCACCACGAGATTGAACTATTTTTTTTTGCAAAAAAGATAACGTTTAGGTATTGAAATGAGGTTAAAAAATAACATGAAAATTGTCATGAAAAATGTATAACAATGCTAATTAATACTAAGCCAACACAGGATATCCTGTCAAATATACAACCCATATTATGTGACTGGAACAACCTGAGAAAAACATAAAGGGAATCATAAAGTTTTTTTTTTTAAAAAAATATATGTAAACTTTTTAAATTTATAATCAAAGTCATCAGACCTCAATCTAGAAGAACCATGAAATCCAATTTTCAAAAAAATAAATATTAAAAGATGAAATTGAAAAAAAAAATTTCAATCATACAAAATGATTGAAAAAAATAGCAATCTGAAAAATGATGATCAAAATCATCACGACTACTATTATTAATATCATTATTATTATTTCTATTATTAGTAAAATTAATACATTTATTATTGCTATTTTTGTTATTGCTATCACTATTATTATTAATATTGTTACTATTATTACCACAATTCTTACTATCATCACAACTATTAATATCATAAATATTATCACTATTATTATTATTATCATTATTATTATTATTATTTTTATTAGTAGTAGTAGTATCATTGTTACTACCACTACCACTATCAACATTACTATTATTATTATTATTATCATCACTAACTTAATAATATCATCATCATTATTATCATTACCAATTCTTTATTATTATTATTATTATTATCAATATCATCATCATCATCATCATTAAAGGATATAATTGAAAACTATAAAAACTTTGACAAAAAGGCCAAGGAAAACAATAAGAAATTAAAAGAAGATGGATCAAATTGAAATCATTATTATTCTCATTGAAAAAAAAAAATCATAAACTTGATTTGAAAGATAAAATTGAAAGCAATAAAAACTTTGACAAAAGAACTAAGAAAAAATACAAGAAATTCAAAGTAAAAGGACCGAATCGAAACATATTGTATATACAAATTAGAAACCAAGGGTTAAATTGAAAACAAAAACTTTAACAAAAGAAAAAATGATAAAAATACTAAAATCAAAACTAAAAGGACTGAATTTGAAATACCAATAAAAATGAGGACCATAGTGCTTTTCTGGTGGTAGGAGAGAGAAATAAATGGAAAAAAAAGGGTCACCGATGATAAACCGACCACATTTTGACTACACACGTCACCTATTATGGAAGAGGAGACAGCGAGGAATGAAATGATACCGCGAAAGCTTATTTTTTTACCATCGAGAGCCGCCGCACACGCCGCTCAAAATGCGCAGCGACTCCCACGTGCTTGCGCGTGATGTGAACGCGCCATCAACTTTTTTCCAAAAAAAATATATTATTTTAATGTTAAATTACAACATTGCCCTCAATTAAACCAACAATTAACAAAAAAACCAAGACCAAAAGACTCTAATACCCTTGACCCCAACCCCTATGAATTAAATCTCTTTGATTTAAGGGTACATGTGTAATTGCATTGTGTATTAAAAAACAAAAATACCTAAATACCCCTATTCGAAACAATTGATTTTTTTTTATTCTTGGAGATATTTTAGTTATTTTACTATACATTAAAATGATGAATAGACGGAAACACCCTAAACAAATCAATAATGACAAATAAACCATGTGAAAATACCAAAACACCCCTAGTTTGAAGGCAATCAATTTTTTTAGCCAAGGCCATAGACATCACTCCACTATTATAGTGAATAGTGAAGTGTGTTGATAGCTACAGGAAAATCACCTTCTTTTTTAGTATATTTGTTATGTTGAAACAAATGTTTTCTGTCATTTGTATTGACTTTCAAATCTCTAGTTTCTATATTGTGCAAGCAACCTGTCCAAAAATTGTGATGGGGAACTAAGATAGATGTATCTTATCTTTTTTATTTTGGCTATTAAAAGGATGAAAACTGCCAGTATCTTCTTTTGATTTTCTGCTTTTTATATTCCTGTTTAAAGTACTCAAGAAGAAGTAAACGAAGTGTTTTTTCAGTTACTGAAAAACTTAGGAAAAGTAGATGTTGCACTTGATTTTAGCCAGAAGTCTCTGAGCAATTTTCTTAGATAACCCAAAATTTGAAGCCTATTGCCAGTTCTCTCATCTTATCAACACTTGAAAACTTATGTTTCATGTTTGTAACTGCTTGTTCAATTTTTAGAATGTAAAAGCATTACATGTTGAGGACATGGATGTGGTTGTGGAGCCTGGAATTGGGTGGATGGAGCTTAATGAATATCTAGAGCCTTATGGTCTATTCTTTCCCCTTGACCCAGGTAAATTTGTTACAAGTTCTCCCAGTGATTAAACATGTTCTTGGGACGTGTTATATTTTGGTTCCTTCATACATGAACTATGAAGTTTCAATTTTTGTGTGTTTTAATGTAAGGCTGAAATTACTTCGATTGTGTATATACTGTCTTGCATGATGCATGATCTTGGTCATTACTTATGTTTGTTGCAGTTTTGGCAACTATTTGTTGGTCCATTTGGCAATTGAGATTAGCATCTTCTTTGCATTATGTTGACATTCAGGGCCTGGTGCAACAATAGGGGGAATGTGTGCTACACGTTGCTCGGGATCTTTAGCTGTGAGGTATTTGCGCTGCTTTATCAGTTGCCTTTGTTTCATTCTGATGGTTATAGTACTCATGATATAAATTAGTTGTTCGAAAGTCAAAACAAGTAATAAAACTCAAGTTTCATGTTTTGATTGAACTGCTTCAGCTAAATCAAGATAAAGGTGAATTTCCTCCCATTCTTTTATAAGCTTTCCTCCCTCTATATTTTATCAGTTTTCTTATCCGTAGTAAGCCCATTTGAATTTGACAAGTGGCTGTAAGTTTCTGTCTGCATTTCCATTGACTACTTGATTATAGAGTGGTGTAGGCACCCGGTTCGTCTTCTGTCACTGGGATTGCTCATAACACTAGAAACACACCATAATAAACAAATGCTGATTTAGCTACTTTGAGAAGCGATCTTCTGCACTAGAACAAGGATTAACGTTGCATTACTTTTTAGTGGAAATGTTAAAATATTGCATTACTTTTCCCTATACTAGGGCTTATGTTTAAAATTCAAATTGCTTATGCTTTGGCAATGAGACATTTTTAATGCTTAAAAGTCCGAATGATTTGCACCATTATTCTTGAATTCCTGAAACATGAAAATGGTACCACTTCAACTCATCCATATAGTATGGAGATGGACAATTTTGCAACACCCAAATGATTAGACTAGAAGCCCCCAAAGGTTTATCTTTATTAAATTCTATGTTTGCCTTCAATTGCTTGCTTTGACATTGAAGCTATTGCCTTTCGCACTTATCTTCCTGTTCCTGAAATTCTTTTAATCCTCAAAAGTAAGAAACTTGTTCAAGAATCAATGGTCTTATTTCTTATTTGCCTTAATGATCTGGTTTTTAGCGTGTAGGTATGGAACCATGCGAGATAATGTCATTAGTCTCAAGGTTTGCTCTCTGACCTCCGGATGCATCGAGTTCATTTTTGTGACAATGTAATTCTTATACTATTTGTGCTCCAGGTAGTTCTTCCCAATGGAGATGTGGTCAAAACAGCTTCTCGTGCTCGAAAGAGTGCTGCAGGGTGTGTTATTGTCCTTTTCTATATTTACTGGTCATTTTTATCTCTGTTTTTTTTTTTTTTTTGGAGAATAACCTGAGAAGATAAATCTCTGAAATTTTTGATCCTCGTATTAAGGGGAGTGTTCTGGAAAATCACAGACCAAATAATTGCTGGTGGAGTTAGCTTACAGATTTTGTTTGTTAAATGGTGCTTTGCTATGCTAGACTCATGTTTCTGAAGCTTTCAAAATGGTTGGCCATCGTGCATGTGCAGAGGATGCCTTCAACTCTTTCTGATTTCAATTGCTTTAGAGGATTTCTGTTTTATTGCATTTTTGGATGAGTCAACTCTTAATCATATTGGATCTATTACCTTAGGTATGATTTGACTCGCCTGGTGATCGGAAGTGAAGGGACCCTCGGTGTAATAACAGAGGTCACTTTACGACTTCAGAAAATTCCACAGCATTCAGTGGTACCTTCGCCCTCTCTCTGTTTTGAGGCCCACCAACCCAGCCTTTTCCTTTCATTTTTTTTGGGTGAATATTAAAAACATAATTAATGATGGCAGTAGACAAGCGAGAGTGACAGTTCTGGTGGTTTCTTGTTATTTTTAGGTGCCTGAAGTTCATCTTGCTGAATTCTCTGACATCCATTATTCATCAGAAAATATGAGAAGTTTTGTTCAATGAAACATCAAAATCTTACTTTAACCACCTTTTAAAGTTTCTGTTATTTTCTTTTGGCAATTGATAGAGTCTTGCTCTCTGTATTAATTCTCAACTACATGTTTCTATCAGATGTCAAATTTAGTTGCGTTTGTTAATTGAGTTTCACAACATTACAGGTTGCAATGTGCAATTTCCCTACAATTAAGGATGCAGCTGATGTTGCCATTGCCACTATGCTGTCTGGTATACAGGTAGGACTTAATGCAAATTGTGTTCTTGCATTCACTGTTTTATGGATTATCCATTCTCTATCATTAGGTGTCAAGAGTGGAGCTAATGGACGAGGTTCAAGTGAGAGCTATCAATATTGCTAATGACAAGAATTTACCTGAATTTCCAACTTTGATGTTTGAATTCATAGGCACAGGTAAGGCAGGATGTCTTTCCAAGTGACTTGCTTATTTATGTGTATTGGATAAAATCCAGGATTCTAATGGATGAGATTTAGTACTTGAACCCATTTGGTGTCATGGTAATTGCTAATAGTTTTTTGAAATTTTTTTAATATCTGATGGAATTGTGGATATTCTTTATGTGAATGATTCAGTTCTGCTGGCAATGCAAAAAAAAAAAAAAAACGAGCTCCATGTTACTTGATCTGTTTTGAGTTTGATTGTTATTTCTTTGAATCTCATTGTATCAATGTTGTTCCTCATGAAAACTACCAACACACATGGACAGCTACTGGTTGATTGAGATTTTACTGGGTAAAACACAGTTGACAATTGAATTATCTTGTACAATCAATTGTCTGTGCAATTTTGTTTTTCTTTTTCCGGACAGATTATGGCTTATATTTCAATCATTGTCTAATTAATGGCTGACTTAGGCAGCATCATGATATCATGAGGTCCTGATAAACGATGCTCGAATTGGAGTTAAAAAAAAAAGAGATAATAATTCCAACATGGTTCATCTATCTGTTCCTGTCTGGTTGAATTTAAATATCTGGCTAGATTTGTTGTTTGAGGTTCAATTATCTGGCAGTGCGTATTTCTCTTGGTTTTTTATGAACTACGGACACTTTTATATCTTATGAGCTGCTTTCAATACTATCTATAGTAAAAAAACAATATTGATATTTTAAAGTATATTACCACACTTTTCATAAGCAAATGCGATTAATATTTCAGGGACTTCCATATCAACCAGGTTGAATTGTTGTTTGGATGCCAATTCATCTAAATAATTGCTTCACTTTTCCTATTAAAAAAGATTTCTTAAGCCTTGTCTTCTTACTTTATTCATTGTTACCCCACTCATCTCCTGCTTATTGTTATTAGAGGCATATGCACGTGAACAAACACTAATTGTTCAGAAGATCATTTCTGAGCACAGGGGTTCAGATTTTGTTTTTGAAGAAGACCCTGAAGCTAAAAAAGAACTTTGGAAGGTAAAGTCACATGGATTGTTGCGCTCCTGCTCTTTCCCATACTAGTTGTGGGTAGTGCTTGGATTTAGTTTTGCATGTTTTGCAACCTTTTCCTTTTCTGGGGATGCTGTCCCCCTGATTCCTAATGCTAGCATGGAAAATTATTTTGTTTTGAAATCAGTTATTTGTCAAATGATTAGCTTATATGCATAATATTTTAAATTTTTTGTGTGTTGCAGATAAGGAAGGAGGCTCTATGGGCTTGCTTTGCAATGGAACCAAAATATGAGGCGATGATTTCAGTGAGTCACTTTGCCAAGCTTGTATATATACCCAAGTTTCATACGTCTTCTGTTTTAGTGGAGACATGCTTGATGGAACATTTTATTTCAGCTTTACGCTCACTTTCTCTGATTATTTTGAAAAACACATGTAGGTATGCAGTAACTGACTAATGGAGATCATTATATGACTTATTTTCCATGTGCTCTGAGACATTTTTCATCTTTGTTGAGTTCTCTTGTACATTGCTCGTATAATTGCTGTCATTTTTTTTTTGCATTGATGCACTTGCATTGTTTCTTATGACATCCACGTTATTCAATGGTAAGTCCATCCCTACCCTTGCTTGCTACCTTTAACTAGACTTTTTAAAACGTAATCCCAGCCCTTTTTAATGGAAAGAACTTGTTAGTTTCCAGAAAGAATGAAAGAAAGGATAAGCAAATGCAAAGTGAAAATTGATGAATGAAGAGATCATCTTCTTTTCAACGAACCACATTATTATATGAATGACTTCATCATATATTTTTCTTCTGCTGAGACAAGCATAGAAGGTTTTTCTTGTTCTTTTGTGATGATGTTTATCCTTGGTTCTTGCTAATGTCACCTTCCCCACTTATTTCATGCAGGACGTATGTGTTCCTCTATCACATCTTGCAGAATTGATATCGAGGTCCAAGAAAGAGCTGGATGCATCGCCATTGGTTTGGTATGTATTTCTGAAGGACATCTACTAGAGACAGTATGATGCAAGAGACATATTGTTTTCTTTTCCTGTATATGCGCTCAATTGAATTAGGCTAGTGATGAAAATTATTTTCTTGTCTTGTCAACTAACAGCGCAGTTATTGCTCATGCTGGTGATGGTAACTTTCACACTGTAATTCTTTTTGACCCGAACCAAGAAGATCACCGGCGGGAGGCAGAAAGATTGAATCATTTTATGGTCCATAGTGCTTTGTCAATGGAAGGTGCATGCTCCTTTCTGGTGTCTGCTATTTCTGTTTCAGTTGGAAAAAGATTATGGAATTCTTAGGATGCTTTTTAGTTAGTCATGCTTCACATAGTCAATTCTTTCTCCTATATGTTTATCTACTTTTCATCCGTGTGTAAGATGCTGACTTCTAAGGATAAAAGTCCCCCTGTCTTAGGGTTGCAGATCGTTGACCATTTGGACACATTCTAACAAAATGCTGAAAAATTTCTGGTGCTAAAACGTTTCCCTGTTTCTTTCCGAGCAGGAACATGTACCGGAGAACATGGAGTAGGAACAGGGAAAATGAAGGTATCTTATCCATTGTTTGAACCTGCAATGCATTTCATGAAGTTTGACACGTACTCATTTGGTGCTTTGACTATTGTAACAAAGGATTTTCATCAACCATTTTGGAACTTAATGTCATCATGCACAATGCCTGTCCAACAGTATGCAGCATATAAATTCAAAGGAAAAGGACATATGACATGAAATTGTGACATCATGAGCACACACACGACAGATTAACCAAAACAGTAGCGTGTAATTACAGCCATGCCATTTCTTCGTTCTTGCATGACTCATTTCATGAGATACTTATGATAGAGTTCCTGAAAACCAAAAGGACATTTCATTTGGCACTGCAATGCGCATAGATTACCACATGGTGACTCATGGGGTGACCTCATTGTTAAAGATGCCTTTATCTATCATCATTGTTTGGATAAAAAATATGCACAATATAGGGCCGCTGCACCATCAAATTCAATGTACCACTAGTTTCATTTGGCATATTAGTTTCCCATAACTGAGCTGGAGCACATTAGCACAATGGAGCTTTTCATTTGGCATATTAGTTTCCCAAAACTGAGCTGGAGCACATTAACACAATGGAACTTATTCAAGTTTGTTGAAATGTACTAATTTTTACTATGGGATTCACTTTTATATGTGTACCGTAATCAATACCGTGGAATTCCTTGTGTTTACAGTATCTCGAGAAAGAACTTGGAGTGGAGGCCCTGAAGACAATGAAAAGAATTAAAAATGCTTTAGACCCCAACAATATAATGAACCCAGGAAAGCTTATTCCACCCCATGTTTGCTTTTAGGACCACTCATGCGGAGATGAGGGCTGTCCCATGCTGTCATTCTCTATAGGAGCTGTTTTGCCTATCAAAAAGACAGTTTCTTATTTATGTGCCCATCTGGACCATCTTAGAGTCTCTGGTCCTGCGCATATTAGAATCTTTTTATATACAGAAGGTTTAAATCGGCCGCATGCTGGGGTTAATAGGTTCTCAAATTGCCTTTATTTGATGTCTTTTTCGTCCGCTTCACATGCGAGACACGAATATTCGTTTCATGCTCGTTTTGTTTTGTTTGTTCCTTTCCATTCTCGTATGTAAACTATTCGAGGGAACCTTCGACTGTAATAATTCTGTGTGTGCCGACAAGAGATGATCATGAGAAATGAATAATTTGTAATTTCGAAACATAGTTTTTAGTTTCTATTGCTTACCAAAATTGGCAATGTTGATTAGAGGTTGAAGACGTAGTTCTTTTCTTTTTGTTCTTTTAATATTAACATAATCTATTTCATGTGGGAAAGCTACTGAGCATTGTCCTTGATTCACTGTGTATGACCTCGAATTGGATTATAATAGT
>Ga0325403_1007642_pt1 | contig 10332 bp, 8 predicted proteins | sample PopdelMetagenome_19_FD_205665 | JGI IMG/M metagenome (GOLD analysis project Ga0325403, IMG submission 205665) | Populus deltoides microbial communities from Bellville, Georgia, United States - Xylem-PdKOR-R4 | ecosystem: Host-associated > Plants > Phyllosphere > Stem > Wood/Secondary xylem...
ATAAGTCATTGCAGTGGAGAGAGAAATGGTTGGGAATCTGAGGCTAGAAAAAGGGAGAAAGATGGGTGATGTAGTGTTAATGTTGATGTTTTTAGGGAGGGAAGAATGAAAGAGAAAGGTTGGAGACGTGTGGTGAAAAGAAAAAAAGAAACCCTCTAAGTTATAATTTCAAATCAAGCCATAAATGCTATCTGCGACTCATACCAGATATAACAACTCTGAAATACGAGTTGCCATATAGGACTAGTAAAACTATGCTAGGTCACAAATTATTTTATCATTGTTTAACTTTACTTTTTTTTAACTACAGTAAAAAAAAAAACACTCGGCATTCTTGTCTGCATGTTATATTCTTTTGATTTCTTTGACAAGAAACAGTTGTTGCTTCCTGCTATGTTGAAACGGTGAATGCTCAGAGGTCTATTCCCTTGGGATGGAGGTATTTGATAAATCAATATTCATTATCAAAGACATTTCTTTTCTGGACTGTTTTTTGCTTTGTAATTTCAGTCTATGAGAGCCAAATAGCAAGTCTGCAGCCTGAGATAATTTAAGAACTGCCATAACAGACAGAGATGCCCACAAACATGTTACTTGTGTCTGGTGCCGTCCTAGATGGGTCTCTGTTTCACTTGTGTGGCTTTAATGCATTATTGTTAAAGAAGTATATTTCTGTTTCGCGTGATGGAATCTTTCCCTTGCCAGAAAATTGTACTTGTGGATGTAGAAAACATCTAGAGTATGGCGAATGTCACTGCTTTCAATATTCTTTGTTGGCAGAACTTTGGATGGGCACCACAAGAAGCTAAAATGCAGATGGTTACCGAGTACTTCAGTCAGTCAGAGGTGCTCAGGCCAAACCCTTGACATCTGTTTCAACTTTACGCGCTCGAACAAAGCAGCTATTACCAGAAGTAAGAGCCTCATTTATTTTTTATTTTCTGACAATTTCTTTCCTCTATAAATAGTGGTTGATGCTTCAATCAATTATAGAAACTTTTTTTTACATTATTATGTTGTGCAAGATTCTAACTCTCACATATACTGATGTAATTCAAACATGGATAGCGTCAATGCCGACTATGATATCATTGAAAATGGAAGTGTCGTTGATTGGATGAAAAAACCCATGATTACTCAACCTTAGTGCCTGTTAAGCACTTAGTTGTTTCTGCATTTTCATCTGCAGGGTCCTCGAAGAAAAGGATAGCACATTCGAGGATATTGTCGATGCATATTTAGCATTTTCGCAGGTAAGATTTGTGATGACATCCGTTCAAGTGCTCATCTTGTTTTCTCATGTTATCTTGGTTAGTAAAGGACTGAAGCTAATAATTAGTTAACTTGGCTAACTATAGGTCTAGCTTGCCTATTCATGACTATTATCTGATGTTCTTCCTTGAAATCTCTGAACACTGGACTGTTTTTCTCCTGTACCTCTGTGTTCTACATTTCTCATTTTGTTACTATTGGCTAATTTGCTTTTTATATGCAAGAAACTATGTTATTTTGAGTAACCAATGACTTATTTTTAATGAGTAAAATGAATTACCTATCTCCTTTTTCTTGCCTGTTCTGCCTCAGCCTCTCATTCCATTAGTTCATTCTTTAGTCGTCAAGAAGAAATGTGAGAGGTTGCCCGGATGACTTTGAATTCCCTGTAAATCATAGTGCACCAAATTATTCTGTCATTTTGAACTGTAATTTTCCTTTTCTTTTATCAGTGATGAAATACATTATTTGAGTAGCCGACAGCATGTGTTTATCCACAAGTAATACCGGTTAGTTTTATTTTGTGCTATGCTCTGCCTCACCATCTCCTTTGTTACTCATTGTAAGTTACTGTGGTGAATCCTGCCATGGATAAAGCACTGGAATTCCTGCAAGAGCTTGCCAGTGATGCAAGAAATGGAAAAATCCCAAAAAACAGATTATGTTTTGGTTCTCCTTGGAGGCATCCTTCAAAAAGAGACGACCCTACTCTGTGCCAGCAAAGGGCAAAGCTTCAACTGCTGGATTTTGTTCAGTCTCTAGTAAATACCGAATTTGGGGTAACGCATTCTCCGTTTATTTTAATTTTTTTTTGTCTTACTTGATGCAGGTAAATTACCTAGGTGATTGTAGCTTTTAGATATTTGATGATCCATGCACTGTTGCATTATTAGAGGTGGTATTATTATTATTAATTATGCATCCATTATTAATTGTTTAATTTTGAATTTAATTTTTTTCTCTTACTTGATGCGTGTAAATTACCTAGGTGATTGTAGCTTTGAGATATTTGATGATCCATGCACTATTGCATTATTAGAGGTAGTATTATTATTATTATGAATTATGCATCCATAATTCTGCTCTTCATTCCTAGCTCTTTTGTTTTTTTTAATTGCTGGATGCTGACCACATTTTAAAATCTTCTTTGGAATGTTTTGGAGCGGTTTATTTTTGTGTTGAAATTATGTTTCATAATTTTTTTTTGAAATTATTATTTTTTATTTTATTTTATTGTTTTGATGTGTTGATGTTAAAAATATTTTTTTTAAAATAATAAAAAATAATTTTTATATATTTTTTTTAAAAAATACTTTAAACAACAACCGCTATTATATATTTTCAAACACGATTCATAAAACCATAACTTGATCTACCACTCCGATGAAAACTTTGTGGAGTGATTAGTGGCCCAGAAAAAATAATGAATTTTAGTACTTTCCCTAATTTTGTCACTTAATTTTTGCTAATTTTCTTCATGAATGACAGCTAAAATACATGGATTGGTTAGCCTTTAGTTTACTTTTAGTACGTACCCATACTCATGTTTTTCTTAGATAAGCTCACTTAACATAATTCCTTGGATTGGTTTGCTCTATGCTCAACGCGACCCATCATTCATTCGTCCCATATATGAAGGTATTCAGAGATGTCCTGTGAGATGGTAAGTAATCTTCTCCCTTTATATCTTATCACCCAAATTGAGCGTGAAAATGTTGTTTGTTTGCATATGTTGATGTCGGCTCACAGGCATGTCCAGGAACACATGAAAATGAGTTTACAGAACCTGCTCCAGTTTCTGTGGCAGCGAAAAAGGTCATCAGTATGTGTTGTCCTTAAAATCAACATTTCTCCTATGTTTGTTTAAATTTTGTGCAACAACAGATATTCAAAAACCTGAGTGCTCAAGGAGATTGGCACAGTTTTAAATACTGTATGGGATCTTGAACCAACTGACTGATTTTGAATTTTTGGTGCTTAGGAAATACTTGTTTGCGACAGTTGCTGCAAATTTGAGTTTTCTAGAGGCTGTTACCTTAATCACACTACCTACCTAGGTGGTGGACATCCGCTGCACCACAGATATATCTCAAGCTCAAATGTGAGCAAAACAATATATGATTTTCATTTGTTTTAATTTGTTGTTTATATCTTGATTCTTGCCTCAGTTATGGGGGATTCACTACCAGAAAATCGGATAACATCAACGGAATTGCCGACGGAAATTTTCCATCGGCAATTTTTACCACCGGAAATAATTCTGTCTCAAATTCTGTCAGTATTAGCCGACGAAAAAACTCCGTTGGCGATGCCGCCGGTATATACCGACGGAATAATTCTGTCGGTATATACCGAGGGATTCAAACCCGGACAGCCAAGCAGGGACGTGTCGCTAACACCAGCAAAATCAATGACGGTTTTACCGACGGAATATTTCCGTCGGTAAACTCCAATATATACTGCCTCTGCCGACACTCTCTCTTCCTCTCTTCCTCTCTTCCTCTGTTTCTCCTTCTTCTTCCCCTTCTTCTTCTCCATCCCACCTCTCCCCTCCCAAACTGCAGCCAACCACCCATCTCAACTCTCCCCTCTTCTCAACACAAGCTAACACTCAAGTTTCTTATACTTTTGTACGTGGTCACAACATGCATCCGTTAATTCTTGTGGATTTTATCATTTTTTGTAAGTAAATCTATTCTTTTTAGTTTTAACTTTTAAATGTGAATTTTATTGTTTTTTTAGTATATGTATTTTGTTAAAGAAACTTGTTGTATGAATGTATAATTTTGTAATTGTTATAGTTTGTTTTAGATTTTATTAAATTATATTTGTTTATAAATTGTTGAAATTTTGTTTGAATTACACCGAATTATATTATAGCTTGTTTAACGGGTATATGTTTTAATTGTTATCAATTCTATTGCGAAGTTGTGATTTCTGTAAATTTATATATGTATAAGCTTGTATGTATGAACGTTGATAGTTGATAGTTGATAGTTGATAATTGATAATGAATATTTAACATAAGTGTTTTTTTAGTTTGTTGGATAATTGATAGTGAATATTTAACATAAGAAACCAATTTTTTTTTATGTTTTATAGAGATTCAATAGAAGTCATGGATGATCGTTCATGGATGTATCGGGACTCACCCCAAGGATTGCGGAGGATGGATTATTGTAACGGTGTTCAGGGTTTTATTAATTTTGCAACATCTATCCCGAGGAATTTTACTGATGGCGGTATTAGGTGTCCATGCAGGAAATGTAAAAATTTAAAGTTTCTGCATCAAGATGTTGTAACGATGCATCTTCTAACCAAAGGGTTCATGCAGGACTACCTATGTTGGTATGCACACGGAGAACTATTTGTTCCTAATGAGAGCATGGTTGAAAGGGTGGTCGGGTCAACTTCTAGTGCTAGCAACATGCATGAGTTGGAAATGAGAACAGTAATCCTTACAGGAATATGGTTATGGAAGCAATGAGAATGAGTGAAGGTAATGCCAGTGAATTTCCAAACATAGAAGAAGAACCTAATGCAGATGCAACAAGGTTTTTTGATCTGTTGAAAGATTCTGACGAGCCATTATGGGATGACTACATGAACCACAGTAAATTATCAGCCGTAGCACAAGTGTTCACCATCAAGTCAGATCACGGGTTGAGTGAGGCCGGTTATGATAAGATTATCAAATGGGTGAGAAGCATTTTACCTGAGGGGAACAGGCTGAAAGAGAACTTCTATGCTGCCAAGTCCATGATGAAACCCCTCGGTTTAGGATACCAGAAAATTGACATGTGCCCTAACTTCTGCATGTTATACTACCTTGAAAATGCTGAGCTGACCAAGTGCATGACATGTGGGCATTCTCGTTACAAACCCAGAATTGGAAGAGTAAAGACTCTCGTGGCATATAAAAAACTTAGATACTTCCCAATCACGCCTAGACTGCAGAGGTTATTCATGTCACCAAGGACTGCTGAGCACATGACATGGCACCAATCACATCATGCGGTTGATGGAGTGATGGTGCATCTTTCTGACGGTGAAGCCTGGAAACACTTTAACAATGTGCATCCTCACTTTTCAGCTGAATCAAGGAACGTGCGTCTTGGGTTGTGTACAGACGGATTCAACCCATTCAGGTCATTTGCTGCTCCTTATTCTTGTTGGCCGGTCATACTGACGGTTTATAACTTGCCGCCAGGAATGTGTATGAGGCCGGAGTTCATATTTCTATCTATGGTCATACCAAGTCCGAGCAGTCCGGGTTGGAATATAGATGTTTGTCTTCGTCCGTTAATTGATGAGTTGACGCAATTGTGGTCCTCTGGAGCTTTGACTTATAACATCTCGAGGAAACATAATTTTATGAGAGCAGCTTTGATGTGGACTATCAATGATTTCCCAGCTTATAGAATGGTTTCTGGTTGGAGCACGCATGGAAAGCTAGCATGTCCATACTGTATGGAGAACAACAAGGCATTCACGCTAACAAACGGAGGTAAAGCTTCTTTTTTTGACTGTCACCGTCGCTTTTTGCCGCCGAATCACAGGTACAGAAAGAATAAGAAGGATTTCTTTATTGGCAGAGTTGAAAAGGATGTTGCACCCTCGTGTCTTTCCGGTAAAGAATTGCTTGATGTTGTTTCAGAGTATGGTGACATTGTGTTTGGTCTCCAATCAGGTAAGCAGAAGTTTCCTGGTTTTGATTTGACCCATAACTGGGTAAAGCGAAGTATATTTTGAGAGTTTCCTTATTGGAAGACCAATCTTCTCCGTCATAACCTTGACGTCATGCACATTGAAAAGAATGTGTTTGAGAACATTTTCAACACCGTCATGGACGTGAAGGGGAAGACAAAGGACAACATCAAGGCTAGATTGGATGTAGCGTTGTTCTGTAACCGTAAAAATATGAAGTTGGTTTGTGATGGGTCACGGGTCGCAAAACCAAGAGCAAGCTTCGTGTTAGAGAAAAACACACAACTACTAGTTTATAAATGGCTTAAGAGTCTGTGTTTTCCTGATGGACATGCCTCGAACATATCAAGGCTGGCTAATACCGAGGAACGCAGATTATATGGAATGAAGAGTCATGACTGCTATGTGTTTATGCAAACACTCATCCCATTAGCTTTTCATGATTTTTTGCCAAAGGGGATATGGGATGCACTAATGGAGATCAGTTATTTTTTCAGAGATATATGCTCCAGCAAGTTGAATGTTGATCACATTGAGAGGCTTGAAACGAATATCGTGGAGATAATATGCAAACTTGAGATGATATTCCCTCCATTATTTTTTGACTCAATGGAGCATCTACCCGTACATTTACCGTTTGAGGTAAAAGTTGGAGGACCGGTCCAGTACAGATGGATGTATCCATTCGATAAGTTAGATATTACAGTTGCTATGTAATTCATAATTAAATGTTTTTTTTTATTTTTTTTATTTATAATTTTTGATTAATTCTATATATATATATATATATATATATGCAGGTACTTGTTCAATCTAAAAAAAAAGGTTAAGAACAAGGCGCATGTTGAGGCGTCAATATGTGAGGCCTATATTGTTGAGGAGATCACAACATTTATTTCATACTATTTCGAACCTCATTTGAGAACGAGGATCAACCGTGTTCCACGGCATGATGATGGTGGTGAAGTGCCTTCAAGTGGGAACTTGTCAATATTCTCTAATCCTGGACGACCCACACCTAAAAATGCCGTGAGGGGAAGATATTTGTCTGAAATAGAGTTCAGATAAGCACACAATTATATCCTATTTAACTGTGATGAGCTGAGACCTTTTATTAAGTAAGTAGATGTTCGACATAAACTTTGTCAAGAGTGTACTATTTATGTTTTGTGATACCATAAACTCATATAATTTGAAACAACCTTGCAAGCAACATCCACGATACTTACTGTCTAATAACTCACAGCTGACCGAATCCCAGATCTTTCAATTACAAGATGAACAATTTGCCACATGGTTTAGAACACATGTAAGTCCTATCACAAACTCATAATCTCTTGCAATGTAATTCACTGTACGTAAATATATATTACATAATATCTGTTTATTGATTATTGTTGTATTTAATATACAAGGTTTATCAAATGGGAGTTAGTGCTACTATTTCACTGTCTTTACTAAGCCTAGGCCCTGAAAGAAAAGTCAAGTGCTATAACGGGTATTTTATTAATGGATATATCTTTCGTACTAAAGAATATGGGCATGGAAGAAAGACATACAACAACGGTGTTTGTATTAAGGGATCGACTTCTAGTGAGTTTGAAGTTGACTACTACGGTAGATTGGAAGAAGTTATGGAACTGCAATATCATAGCGAGCAGAATAGAGTGTTTTTATTCAAATGCTATTGGTATGACATAACTGACAAAGGAATCATAGTAGATCCTCACTATGGTCTCGTTGAAATCAACTTAAAAGTTAGACACCGCAACGTAAACGACGTCTTTGTTTTTGTAAAGCAATAACAACAAGTTTATTACACATACACCCCTTCCTTTAGAAGGGACCGATCAAGAGTTGATTGGTTATCCGTTTTAAAAACAAAACCCAGGGGTCGTGTCGAGGTTGTTCAGGATGAGAACGAAGACACAAGTGTGATGGATGAAGTCTTTCAAGCTAGTGAGTTGGTTGAACCATACCGAGTTGCTTCTTCGATTGACATAGAAGAAAATTTGAATTTTCATGTTTTCGACGATAGTCTTGTTAATGTTGACGCATTGGAGTTGAATGCCGTTTTGAGCTCTACTGGTGCAGTACAGAATGTTGATGAAGAAGATGATAACCACATTGAAGAGCGCGATGAAGCGGATGATAACAATTTAATTGAGAACGAAGATAAAAATTCTGACTAAACATGTTGTTAAACCTTATTTTTATAACGTAATATTTTGGAACATGAAATATGTATTATTTTTTAATTGTCAGCTCCTGTTATTGTGCTGTATGTGATCTAAGTGTGCAGGTGGATAAAAGAAAATTCATGTAGAAGCCGCATAAATATTGACTGTTTTACCGACGGAATAGTTTCATCGGTATTTCACAGAGAGTTGGGAAAAAATTACGGGCTTGTGCCACAATTTCCGACGGAATCACCTACGGAAAACACATATCCCGAAGCGCACGCCTGTCAGAGGCACTATTACCGACGGAATTGTCGGCGGTATAATTTCCGACGGAATTACCAACGGATAAAAACAAAAGGCGGCATTTTTGAAATTTTTGGTGCGCATTTCAATTTATTTCCTGTCGGAATTACCGACGAAAATTAATGCCACCGACAACAATTAATGTTCCGTCGGTAATTTCGACGGAAATATTGGCATCTAACCCCCCCCCATTTGGTTCATTTTTTCTCTTGGCTCTCATCTCTATTTCTTCTTCTCTCCGGTTTTAGTTTAAGTTTTGGAAGAGATTTGATTGTTTTGGTGGTAGTTTTCAACATATTAAAAGGTATGTAATGGTTTTTCTTTATCTTTGTATTTTTTTATTTTAATTATCATTATTTTTTTAGTGTTCTTTGTTTTGTTTATTTTTATAGATAAAATCTAAAAATCAACACTATTAAGGTAAGCATTTTTTATTCCAAAATTTATTTTGAATTAATGTATTGTTTTTTTAGTTTGGTGTATTCTTTGTTTTGTATTTAGGATGTTTTGTTTAGTGTTATTGAAATATAGAATTAAATTTAATTATTTTATATTAATTTTAGGATATTATTGTTTTTATTTGAATAATTGTTATTGTTGAATTTATGTTATAAATGTGAATTGAAATATAGAATTAAATTTAATTAATTTATATTAATTTTAGGATATGATTGTTTGTATTTGAATAATTGTTATTGTTGAATTTATGTTATAAATATGAATTGAAACATAGAATTAAATTTAATTAATTTATATTAATTTTAGGATATGATTGTTTGTATTGGAATAATTGTTATTGTTGAATTTATGTTATAAATGTGAATTGATATATAGAATTAAATTTAATTAGTTTATATTAATTTTAGGATATGATTGTTTGTATTGGAATAATTGTTATTGTTGAATTTATGTTATAAATGTGAATTGAAATATAGAATTAAGTTTAATTAGTTTATATTAATTTTAGGATATGATTGTTTGTATTGGAATAATTGTTATTGTTGAATTTATGTTATAAATGTGAATTTAAATATAGAATTAAATTTAATTAGTTTACATTAATTTTAGGATATGATTGTTTATATTGGAATAATTGTTATTGTTGAATTTATGTTATAAATGTGAATTGATATATAGAATTAAATTTAATTAGTTTATATTAATTTTAGGATTTTATTGTTTGTATTGGAATAATTATTATTGTTGAATTGGTATAGATATTAGGTTGTATATATGATGTTGATGGAGATTATATGGATTGTGGTTATTGTAAAGATTGCAGGTTTGAAAACTGTGGGTAGTCTCTAGTATAAAGGAGGTGCTGTCGAATTTTTATTAATGATTGAATTCCTAATGATATTAGGTTGTATATATGATGTTGATGGAGATTATATGGATTGTGGTTATTGTAAATATTGCAGGTTTGAAAACTATGGGTAGTCTCTAGTATAAAGGAGGTGCTGCTGAATTTTTTTTTAAAATAATTAAAGTTAATTTATGTAATAATTCATATATATTTGTGTAGATGCGTCGAATGAAATCTACAGCACGTCGTCAGCAGACTGTTGCATATAGTTCTTCTAGCAGCGAGGAGGATATCTCCTTATGTGTTGATCACGGCGATGCATCTGCGCCACCGTGTGATGCTTCCTCTTTTACCGCGGTTTCACAGCGCAAAAGCGGCATGCCTTCACAGCGGGGTCAATTCACCCACAAGTACCAGGCACAATGGAAGGATGCCCTCTCAATGTAAGTTCGTTTAGGTTTTAGTTTTTTTTTAATACTTATAACATAATTTATGAACAAATAATTAATTTTTTATTATTTAATTTCAGGTTCAAAAACATTGAGGTTGTCAGGACAATTA
>Ga0325403_1007646_pt1 | contig 10331 bp, 5 predicted proteins | sample PopdelMetagenome_19_FD_205665 | JGI IMG/M metagenome (GOLD analysis project Ga0325403, IMG submission 205665) | Populus deltoides microbial communities from Bellville, Georgia, United States - Xylem-PdKOR-R4 | ecosystem: Host-associated > Plants > Phyllosphere > Stem > Wood/Secondary xylem...
AAAAAAAAAGAAACTTGATTATTAAACTTTAATGGTGTAAGATTTATGCACCGACAGCTTAATTTACTGTGGAATTCCAAATCCTGTACAAATTAATATATTAGCCAGCCAAGATAGGTGAAGAATTTTGAGTTCAGGTAAGCTCCAGATTGCACTAATTAATTCATTTATTTGAAAATAGTAACTGTCTTAATTTATTTCAAAACTTTCTATGTTGTTTGTGAGTTTTTTCATATGTTGCAGACATCATTTGGATTGAAGTTCCTGAAAGAGGAAGGAGCACTAAAGTTGAGTCACGGCATAATTAATAATTTCCTGGATTTTCTTGAGGCGTACTGTTTGTTATCGTGGATGTGTTTTTTTTTTTTAAATGTTTTGCTTTATGGATATTAAAAATAAATTTAAAAAAATAAAAAATATATAATATTTCTCTCTTTCTCATTTATTTATGTGTTCATTTAAGAGTGTGGTGGATATTTTTTTTAAAATATTTTTTATTTCAAAATATTTTTATTTTTTTAATTTTTTTAACATCAACACATTAAACAATCTAAAAAGACACATAAAAAAATTAATTTAAAATTAAAAAAATATATTTTTTTCAAAATACAATTAATGCCAAACACCACGTAAATATACAAAGTAAAAGTGTAGTTGATGTCTTCTCCTGTGATCTTAGATTCGAACGCTGTGATTGCTAATATGATAGTTACTAGAGGTTTATATAATTATTAATTTTAAAACTTGTAAAATTAGTCAAGTTATACACAAGCTGGTTCAAATACTAATATTAAAAAAAAGGTATAGTTGATGGCTTACTTTTGAGCAATAATTGCATGACCATCCCTATGAAAAGAAGGTTCTGTAAATCATCAATGGCTAGTCAACTGTGAGATCATTTAGACCAAGAAACATTTTTTAAGCATGGCCCTCTTTCTTCCACAACACGGGGCCGGGGCCGGGGCCATAGCCACAAGACTCCACACAGCACGTAAATTTAATGAAAATAAATGTACTTTTTTTGTTCTTGTTTTTAATTTAAGCACTTCAATTATTATTCTTTGCTTGATGATTGAAAACTGGAAATTATACTTTATTTTGGTTTCATATTGGGTCGCCATCAGACTACCATTTTATAGTACCACTTGTTTCTCTGTTGGAACGCTCTTCCCTTCTTTTAAGGTTCATGCCCTAAATGGCTTTTCTTCTTTCGGCTCCAAAGAGAGGTATTAATTATTTTTTATTTTTCTCTCTCGTTTTGTGATTCATGCAGCGTATTTTCATGCAGACCTTAAAAAAAATGCTTTAATTATTAGAAGATGCATGTCTAATTATTTCTAGTATTTTCTCCTGGGAAACATGAAGAAGAATTAGATGTTCGATTATTAAACCCGGTTCAACAAGTCAACTCGAGACTCAGTAGATTTGGCTCTTGATCTTAGCTGATTTTCTTTTTTAAAAATAATAATTTAGAATTGATCTAGATCACTTGACGGGACAAACCGAGACCTCATTGACCAGTTAAAGCATGCTTGTTTTTTTTTTTTTTTCCCTGCAAGCTGTTTTTTTTACATGTTTTCATTTTCAAAAAGAAAAGAAAAAACCAACTTTGAATTGCTATAGAACTAGCCCAGTGGACATATACTCAGGGCCCAAAAACCACCTCGTAGAGTGTAAGCTCCAGCCCCTAAGTTGCCCAAAAGAAAATAGATTGCAAACCCTTGAAGGGCAGGCAATGAGGATTGAACCAGTAGAATGGCCTCGGGCAGTCCAGTATCGGTTCCCAGAAAAGTCCGTAGCCCATAACACAAAAACACGCGTTTCCCGGCCTGCGGAAAGGGCAAAGAAGTAAACGCAAAAAGATGAGAGAAAAAAAAAAGAAAAAAGAAAGGAAAACGAAAGTGTGATTTGCAAAATCAAATTGGGCCGCCTAATTCATTTAATTCAAAAGTGTTCGATAAAAGCAAAATTTAAATTAAAACACACACTCTCTCTCCCCCCTCCCCCTCTCGCATAGCGCAAAGAAAATGGAATGGAAAGCGACGGAAACTGTACGAGCAAAAATGGAGTCCTTGCGGTTGATTTGCGACAGAGATGCCCAAATCCAACTGCAGAAAATGGACTCCTTCACGGCGTCGTTTTCCAACTCTATGGATTCAGTCAAGGCCAGAGCAGAAGAAACTGTGCAGAATCAAGGTCAGAAGGCTTGCATTTTCACTTTACTCCAACTTGCTTACATAGAAGCTAGGGTTTGTAGTGTAGTTAGTTTGGGAAGTTAACTGTTCTATTTGTGGATGGAATTAGAACGGTTAGTGCTTTGGAAATTGTGTGATTTTTGTTTTGTTTGCAGGGAAATTAGGGAGTTTGAAATCTAGCTTGAAAGAAGCTGATGGTGAATTTGTTAAAGTTCTGGCAGGTTTCTCTCTCTCTCTCCCTGTGTTTTTTTTTTCTTCTTACCTGTATTTGGAGGTGAAAACCCTCAGTGAATTTATGCTGGCAATTTTTTGTGTTGTAAAATCCTTTAATTTATTAGATCTTTTGAAGTGGCTGGTTCATAATTTGGATGTGAAATCTGAATTCAGGTGTTTCGGGCATTTAAAATGCGAGTAGTAATTAATTAATTGATGGCGAATGTGCATATTGCAAGTGATTCACTGACTGAACACTGGTAAATGCTACTATGATTTTAAGTTCGTAACTAAACAATCTAATATTGATTGCCTTACAACGAGCGATCGTCATTACCATTTTTGATTGAAACTTTAGGTTTTGGGAGGGCTGTATTGTTTGCTTGCACTTACAGCTAGTGTGTTTTTCTAGTTAATTTTATTGGTTTTAGCATTAATCTGTAATGGAAGACAGAACATATTGATTTGCTTGTTGAGAATTAATGTTTTTGAGTAAATCTTAACCAGGATTTGCATTTTATTTCTATTAATTTTTATTTGCTTCTACACGCTATAAATTTCAAAGAAATAACTTACTCCCGATTCCAAATGTGAAGGTAGACTTTAACTTTCACCAATCATCAATTATGATGTTTTGTTTTATTTACCATTTGTATGCTTGAGTTGATGGATTTCCACGCTATTTTGGAAACCCTTAACTAAATAAATGATCAACTAGTGGCACAGAATGTTTAGGAGAGACAAAGATATGCTATTTCGGAGAGTAAAGAAATGTTATAGTTTTCAAAATTGGTCTGATACAAAATTAGCTGAAGAAAGAGCAGCAGAGACTTGTATTTGAACTGAGACTTTTTGGTGTCTTAATAAGAATGCTGGAAGTGTGTAAAGATTGATAAGGGCAAATGTGGGTCTTTTCTTCTCTAAACAAATCCACTCTCTGCTTCAATTTTTATTTATGTTTCGTGTGATAAAATGCTTTAAAACTGATTTCCATTAGCTTTCAGATTTATTTGTTTATTATTTTTTAATTTGTGTTCTCGTATAGTTAAGACTCAGAAAGAGGCCAAGCAGCTGGTAACAAGGGACTCAATATCTGCTACAAGGGCTAGAATACAAAAACTTCAAAAGAGTGTTCAAGTTCAAAGGGCCAGGAGGGATGAGCATGCAGCAATCATGTCCCAGCAATCTCTAGGTAATATTTTTTCCTGTTATTAGCTAATTGTTAATTGTTCACGTCCTTTACTTAGCTGATTGTTAATTGTTCATATCCTTTACTCCATTGCCATACTTACTCTCGTGAAAAATTGAATAGTGCATTTTCCTTCAAATATTGTTTCATTAACTAACTTGATTAAGATGAGATTTCTGTCAGTTTGGGTTATGCCTGTGAAATTGATGGTTATATCGTGGTTCTAAACATGACTAGGGTTAGATCTTGGTTCTGATCGAGTTGGAAACAAAGGTTGGAAGGGTTGAGATTTGTAGGATGTGTTTTCACATTTTCCTGACATGTTAGGGCACAATGGGAACTTATGCAAACATCCATTAGGATGGGATCTGAACAGTACATTTCTACTATTGGTGGTTAGTTTGAATGCAATACCTGGACTGACTACATAACCATGGCTCATCTTTGATTGGAAGAGGAATCACCAAGTCTGAATTCATATGTTGATGAATTTTGAGTTTGTACATCCTCAATTCTAGTATGCTGTGATATTTCTTATGTTTGTTTCTTTGTCAGTTGCCTTCAAAACCATATTTTAGTTTTGCTTATTGGTCTCTGCTCTCAGCCCTTTTCTCCTTGGCATTGTTTACAGCTTTGGCAACATCCAAAGAAACAGAACACCAAGACATCGACCATAAAAGGGAAATTCAAGAGGCAATGTTATGGTACAATATGGTTCTTGGCTTCAAAATTGAAGGTGGCAGGGGTAATCTATGCAATTGCTTTTTTGAATAATCATTCTATTTTATTCCTTTATGTAAATTCTGTACTTACAAATTCTCGATATGTTTAGGGGTAAAATTCACATTCAACAACATCAATTTGAAAAATCCATACAAGGAGTACTCTTTCACCATTCGCTATGAAAATGATATGTACACATGTAAGTAATGGATGCATTTGGATTATAAATTAATTTCAAACCTCAACTCAACTGAGTCTTTGTCCATTCCATTTCTGATATGGGCTAAACTTTTCATCATCTGTTGTTTGAATATATTCTTATTATATTTAAAGTTTTTTCTGCCTAATTTGCAGTGTTGGCTTGTGATCCACAATTGAATGACACCAAACAGTTGATCCATGAGTTGAATAAAACCAATGGCTTGTTCAAATTTGTCAGAAAATTGAGAGAGAAGTTTCAAGAAGCTGCACCACTTGGTAGAGTTTTACTTGTGTTCCTTTAACCTGTGTACTTGGGATACTTTCTGGATAATGGGCACTTGCTTTCTCTTTTGTGCATTATTTTCCATGGAATGGTTCATTATTTCAGCAAACATAAATGCTGGTTCCAGACATGACTTGAATGTGACATGCTAGTTGCTCTTCTGGGACAACCACTAAAATGTGGAGAAGTTTGATGAATAGGCTTTCAGCTCAGCTGTTTACGAGCAATTTCAGTACTCCTAAACTAAACTATTGTATGTTCAACCTTAATGCATTAGGATTCTTGCCTCAGTCCGCAACTCTTCATCAAGAGACAACAGTATCTGTGTCTGCTCCAGTTTTTAGTGATGTAAGTGAATCTCCATCAACGACAAGCCAAACTTCAGATGAACTCAAAAGAAATTCCAAGAGAAGTAGGCATGGAAGAGGAGGGAGACAGGCAATCATGTCTCCTGTATCTGTTCGCCGGTCCCCACGCTTTAAGGTAACTTGATTTTGATTGCATAGGAAGTTCAATGTTTTTTACCACCTCCAAAGACCAACTGGATAATGTTTGTTTTTTTCTTGCAATTTAACTCTAGACAATTGGTGGTGGATGACAGTTGAAAAAAAGGGCAATAAATTGAATTTGAAATATGTAGACAACATGATGTGGCCAGTATTCCTCCTATCATGTCGAGTTTGTCACTATCATTCCTTGAACTTTCTGCATTCTGAGATTACCAAGCAAGGCCTATAGGTTCTGTGTGGCAACTGTGTTGTGGTTGTTCTCCAACATTCTTATCATGCTCTTGTGAAGCCTTTCTCTCTCCTTTTCATTCTCAAATAAAAGCATTCTTGCTCATTATGTATTTATTACAATTCCCCTTTTAGTTCTTTGATATTTGTGCTATACAACTTCCACTGATGTGGATTTTCTTGATCTGAAATTTATGTCAGGGTAAGAAATGAAGAAGTGGAGGCAGTTTTTGTCACCTTTAGTTTGGTATGATTACGTGCCCTTTTAACTTGCTTGTGTGAAGCTAGTCATTGTTTGTGACTAAGTTGCTTTCTTGCTTGGTAGTCGATATGTGAATCAGGCCAATTTATCATATTAGTGGAAAATTAACTGAAAGGGAATGAAGACTCTCCAACAGAACGATTACTACTCATCTGACACGATGACCTCAACAAGGAGCCCAAGCTGCTTTAGTGTATTATGTTGTACTTGTGATCTTACTCGATGACCGATGTAAAGGGCCAAACATGATTGTCCCTTTTGTTGATGTCTAATCTATGGATTTCGACCTATTAGAAGCACACTGTGTTTAGTTCTAGATATCATTTAATTCAATGTGATGCGCTGATGTTCTTTGAAACGGATAATCGGGACACCTCAGTTTTCATAAGTTTTCACATTTTATGCTTTTCCTGAACTGGTTTTCATAGCTATGATCTTATGATTGATCCCTTGCTCTCCTTCCCCTTCCCTAAACACAAAGTCTCATATACGAGAGGAGGGCAATCCAGCCGGTTAGAGGCTTTTCTCCCCATCTGGCTTGCCCGTTCAAGTCATCTCTTGTCCCTCCATTGAGATTTTTTTTTTGCTCAAGGTAATAAGAACAAAACAGCTCACTTGTAAACTTATGCGAAGGAAATAATCCCTTTTATTAATGTCATAAATTGAACTAGATCTCATATCCTCTCCTCTATTATACAATGATGTGCCATCACTATCTCGTTATTTAAACTTGTCAACTTTGAATTATCCTTTACTCCTTTTTTATTAGCTCCTACTCTTATAAAATCCCTTTCTTAAGTATATGTACACCCGATAGAATTTATAACTTGTAAATATACATGACTCCTAAATATGTACTCTCATCACTAGGAAGAGCATGCTATGCTGCTGGTAGATACAGATATCTCTGCATCAGTGCATGGGTTTGCATCCACAGTTTCTGTGCTTCAGATTCATCATTTGCCAGAGTTGAACATTTACTTTCATTACAATCTGCGAAGTATTTGCCACTCACACCTTCTATTTGATGACTCAAAGCAACATAACATGTGGTTGATGCACCCTGCATATCATAAAAGCACACTCGCTCACCTAACTTGAAGTCTCTGTGTCTGTCTGTATGTACATGAATCTTTTTGACAGGGGAAATGACAAGGGAGCGTTGACAAACCTGAGATGTTGATTTTAGTAACTTGGACGCAATGAAGTAAAGGGAATCTGCAGATAAGATTTTTAGTACTTATGTTAGATTGTTTTTCTTTTTCTTCCATGAAAATACTCTGGGAGGAAGATAAATGAAGCTACCTGTGAGAAAGCCCTTATAACTAGCTCTCAATATTCCAGTCTTCACAATGCCTGGATGTACCGCGTTGATAGTTACTCTTGCATTCCTTGCCTGCCAAAAAAATCAAAATTTACCTTGAGCTCTGGTGACAAAAGGGAAGAGAGAAGAAGTAAAGGGGCTGATCATGGGTGGCATTTTACCCTGAGCTGTCTGGCTATTTCCTTGACGTGCAATATATTAGCCAATTTGGATTGAGAATATGCACGTGTCCCATCATAGCTGCAAAATGAGAAAACCAAATCTCAAGCTTGATTTTTTCTTACATAGCAATAATTCCCTTCATAATCATGATTACTCCATTTGGGATTTTCCTACAACTTGCTAATGACTGTTTAATCGATGCTGATTAGATTCTTGGTGGTCGTTATGTTATCATTAGTATCTCTTTTAGTCTAATCACGTATCATTTGAGAGGATGTAATTTTAGCCCAAGCTCTTTACTAGATATGGGCTCATGGCACTCAAATGATGCCGCACGATCCCTTTTCAAAAGTAATGTTACTGAAATTAAGGGAAGGAGAGGGATCTTACTTCTTCGGGCTTAGCATTTTCTGGAGGCAAAAGGCATCTCTCTTCACCCAGCTGTGAATTACAGACGAGAGATTTATTATTCTTCCTTGGATGCCTGTCTGCTCTGCTGTTTCTATCATTTTCTCTAACAGCAGCTCTGTCATCAAATAGTGCCCTGCAAAAAAAGGTCTCAAGATCGGTCGGTCGGTCGGTCGGTCTTGATGGTAGTAAAAACTTGATTTTCCCACCACCTTGCTACATCTTTTTGATGTTTTAGGGCCCCAAATCATCATCTTAAAACTTCATAATTTCTTTTTTGTTTTCTATTACTGATATTCTCAAATCCGTTAGCATGCTAATCAAAATTAAATCCCTTGTAATTAACAATCTTGATTCTTGAATCTAACAACTAGCTATGAGTGTAGAAATGGGGTCCCAAATAAAAAATACAACCACACTCGAACACTGTTAGGGCCTATAGAGAGGAAGGCCCATTGTCTACATCTTCATGTAATGACTAATCGCACCATGCCTCTAAACATCTTGATAACACTAATTAGACCTGCAATCAAGGTTGACAAACCACTTTTACTTTTTTTTTTTTTGTTATTAATTACTATTATTTTATTATTTAGTGGTCTAACAAGGAGGTATTATCATAACCATAAAGTTAAGCATAATAGTTAGCCGTGTCTTTTCTGCTTTTTCATTATTTCAAAGTAATCATGATTTTCCCCATTTTTATTTTTGATTCTCATGATTTTCCCCACAACACTTGAGATTGTCAGATAAGTTTGGATATGTTTTTTTATTTTTAAAAAGAAAGATACCTGCAATATCATAATTACGGAAAGAAGAAGAAGAACCAGTAGGAGATTCAGTGTTTACCCAAGTAATTCGTAGCAAATGTCATTTCGATTTTGTCTTCAGAGAACTCCAATTTCTGAGAGTATATGCCAGCATTATTTCTGCAATTAAAGTGATCATACTCTTAGCAACTATTCTCCAAGATTTCGTACGTGTTCATGAAAACATTGCTGGTCAAAAAAATACAAGAGAAAGAATTAATTGATACACACACACACACACACACTCACATGAGGATGTTAAGGGGTAGTCCAAGAGCAAGAAAACCAGAACAAAATCTCTTTACAGAAACAAACGAGCTCATATCAGTCTCAAATATTATTATCTCTGCATTTGGACTCTCTTTTTGTATCACTTCCTTTACTCCAGCTGCCTTTGTCAAGTCCCTTGCAGGAATCACTATTCTCATACCCTTTTTAGCTAGTGCTCTTGCTGTTTCCACTCCAATACCTGATGTAGCCCCTTTAAAGAAAAAAAAAATAAAAATCAAAATACTCAGCAAACGAGTGGTCTAAATTAAAAAAAACTTGGTAAAGTCAAAACATTACAGATAATTAATTAGAGCGGGAATAATATATATATATATAGAAGAATGTTGTGAATCTTGTGATACATTTTTTTATTAGACAAATAAATTAATAGCACTATATTAAGATTAAAAATTCAAAAGCTACTCTTATTTTTTTTATATATGAGAGTTACATTCTGTATATATTTTGTTTTTCTGATCAGGAAACGTGACATCATTTATATATATATATATATATAAATAAACTTGTGCAAGTTGAGAATAAATAATAAATGCATGGAGATTCATGGATATGCTTTTTGAATAAGATCGAAGGAAAATCAGTTTAATAAAAAAAAAGCAGGTGAAAAACGATGAAAGTATATAAAACAAGGGCATGATTCATGGCTGAGAAAGAAGGGATCAAGTATGAACCAATCAGAGAATATATAGATAAAAATCACTCAAAAGAGACAAAACCCTATCTCGCAATAGCCAGCAAGGGCCACTAGTTAAATAACCTTCGTAGAATATACTGATTGTTGGGAGGATAATACAAAAACTATATGCTCTTAACTTCAGATCGACTACTCATTTTCTGCAGCACGCACAAAAAGGGACATGAAAACCATTGCCAGAAACTATAGGAAAATATGGAAGAGATCAATATATTGAAGGAAAAGAAAACGAAATGGTAGCTGATGGTGCGAGACATGGAGTGATGAACCATTTGGTCAAATCTTAATTTGGAAGTAGAGAACGTGAGAGAAAAGAATTGAAGGTAAGATTAACCCTTGTAACTCACTGCACTCTGAAATAGGAAAAAAAGGAGAAAAAGGAAGCAAAGAAGTTGATAATGTCTTGGGGAAGAAGGGAAAGGGTAGCGAAGGAAGATGAAGAAGGAGGAAATCCCACAATCTCAAAGGCTAAAACTCCTCCAAGAAAATGAAAAGGAAAAGGGAACAAACCTTTTTCATCCATGCTTATTCAGGAAAGAGGTGGTGAAAAGATGAAAAATAATTCCCAATATCAAAATAAATAAACTTGTGTATATATCTTGGTGCTTAAAGATAAAATCCGGAAACTAACCAGTGATGATGGCAGTTAAATGGGGAGGGACTAAGCAAGCAGAATCTTGAATAACTTGCTCAGCAGTTGAATTTGAGCCATAACCACTTGGGCCTGCAATGCCTGCTAGATATCTCCATGTTTCCTTCATGGGGTTGGTGCCTTTGAATCTTGGAGAGCAAGAGAAGCAGTTTAGCCTAGAGACCACAAAACTCTCTCTCTCTCTCTCT
>Ga0325403_1007649_pt1 | contig 10330 bp, 4 predicted proteins | sample PopdelMetagenome_19_FD_205665 | JGI IMG/M metagenome (GOLD analysis project Ga0325403, IMG submission 205665) | Populus deltoides microbial communities from Bellville, Georgia, United States - Xylem-PdKOR-R4 | ecosystem: Host-associated > Plants > Phyllosphere > Stem > Wood/Secondary xylem...
ATGAAAGTAATTATACTTGTAGGATTCTGCAAGACTACAAAGAATGGCTGTGGCGGACAGCTGAACACCCTTTACCTCTGTGACTTGTTCTAAATTTACCCCCAGACACTTTGGTCGGAAGATAAGTGGCAGCACAATGACATTCTGATTTGCGTCATTATACTGGCGTGCATAGAGAATAGTTCGAAGTTCTTATTGGTGAAGTAAGTCCAGGGACTTAATTAAATTTCTAACAAATTTAATTGACTTATTTAAGGATTTAATTGAAGAAAAATGAAGTTTAAAAGTCAATTGGGCAAAAATTAAAGGAATTAATTAAGTTTAAAGACGTAATTAAACTTCTAATAGGGTTTATGGATTTAATCAAGGACTCAATTGAAGAAAAATCAAGTTTGAAGGTCTAATTTGAATCAATTCGCAAAGATTGAAAGATTGGGGACACAATTGAAACTTTGAAATGCTAAATATGTGCAATCAAGGGTTTAATTGAAAGAAATCATCTGAAGTATAAAGCTTAATTGAGGACCACATTGAAGAAATCTTAAACAAAGGATTACTTTGTAAAAAAACACTAAAATTTAAGGGTCCAATTGAAGAAAGCTAGGGGTAAAATTAAAAGGAATCTAAAAGATTATGATTGATTGGGGGCTCCATTGCAAAGTGCTAAAGGTTCAAGGACAAAATTGAGAAAGACCATAATTTCATTATTCATTGTCTTCTTCCCTTAAAACAAAAGAAAAAAGATGCCTAAGTGCCCACCTTTCAGTCCTAATTTCTCCCTCACCCTTTTATCATACCACATAAATCTTATGTCAACTTATAAGTTGATGTTTATACTTCACTCTAAGCCAAAATTTCAGCTCTTATTGCATTAAAATAACATGTAGATTATCTTTTTAAAATACTACCCAACATTGCTTTACCTACAAAAATAGCTTTGTGTCCTCCCTTTGTCAGTTGCAGAGTAGGACAAACTTTTATCTTTAGTTTTAATGAATGACTGAGATCAATTCCTTAACATTAAGGGTTGAGATCCCACACCATAAACCCTAGAACCTCCCTATTTATTCTATAAAAATCTCATAAAACCCTAACTCAAGTAGCTAGAGGGGGGGTAGATAGAGGAACACTGCCTTTAATCTCTTAGTTCTTGAAATCTAGTCCATCTTTTCTTGGTGAAATAGTTGATGGATTATGTTTAATACTTGTGAAAGGTCCCCTCCTTAGAGTTAGGGTACTCTCCAATAATTAAGTCAATACTATATGAGAGAAAAAATAGTTCTTTTTTTTTTTCTAGAGCTTTCTTCTAAAAAAGTTCTTCTAAAAAAAAAAGAACTATTTTTTCTCTCATATAGTATTATATATATATATATATATATATATATATATATATATATATCATTTGTAATAGAAATAAATTGAAGCAGCCTTATGAAGGTTACATTGGTTCCTTTTATAGCTCTTGACCTTTTTTATGGAAAGGAAAAAGTTTACATATCAATCATATATCTTTGTCTTGTCATGATAAAACATCTTAGACTCATTAGAGTAAAGCATCTCTGACTTATCAAAGTAAAATATCCCTGACTCATTAAAGTAAAAAATCTTTGACTATGGGTCTGACGATTTACCAAACCAATACATGTCTAAGCTCAATGTTTGGCTGAGCCTATAGATGACGAGTCTCATGGTTTGCCAGACCCACGAATATGTGGGCTTAACGCTTGGCTGAGACCAGGATGGTGGGTCTAGCGGTTTGCCAAACCCATAAAAGTCTAAGCTTTGCACTTTATTGAGCTCAGAGATGGTGAGTCTGGTAGTTCGCTAGACCCACCCACATTTGCAACACTTGGTTGAGCCCAAAGATGATGGGTTATCAACCTAAACTTTGTTCATTTGCTAAAAGGGGAAAACTTATCTTTAAACCTAGTTGACTTATCTTTAATGGGAGAAGGTGTCCCTTGCAAAACAAAATGACTGCCTACATTAAATAAGGTAATTGAGTGAACTTCTGGAGATCTGTGATAATATGAAAAATTATTCATTCGATAGTGGGAGTACAAAGTTTTTTTCTTTATAACCCTAATCATTCTTATTTGTGACTTTTCTTTTACTTTCATTCTTTGTGATTTTTGAAAACTTATTCCCGTAACAAAACCCAAATTATCTTTTCCACTTTTATTTTTTATCCAAAAAGGGAAAAAACTATTTTAGATATTTCTTTCTTCAAAACCTTTTTCCTTATCTTTCTTTTACTCGGTTTAAAAAAAGACCCTAGGAACACTAGTCCTATTTCTAAAAGAGAAGTGCTCAATCAATTGACAAGGAGTTTAGGTTTTAATTAGAACTTTAAAAAAGTGATAAGGGGACATGGGTCTCTCATATTGGGACCTAGGGTGAGAGAAAGTTCCACATCGACAACCTCCTCTAGTGGGAAGGATAAGAGAATATCCCCTCATAAGAGTCCATCTTTTGCTCCTTTTAGAGACTTTGAGGAGAGAGGGAGATTGCCTCAAACTCCTAATGATGATGTACCCGATAACATGTATGTTACAAACATGGAATTCATGACTCATAACCAACCTGGCAAGTATGTGGCCCAAATACCTCACCCTGATGAGCACATTAGCTAATTGACCCTGGGCACCTCCCATGATTATTTTGAAATTACCAACCTATCTGTATGAATTCAATGGGATACTTTTTCCCTTTCCAAGGATTCATAAGGGATGTGTTCAGCTACTACCAACTAGGTCCAGGCCAGCTGTATCCCAATATGTGGACAATTATGTCATATGAATGATTGGGCTCAAGCCCATGGTAAATGTTTTTAAGAGTTGCTACCAACTAGTCACCAATACTGATGGCGGTAATGACATGTATTGGTTCTTCATCTTTGCTAACAGAAGAAATGGTGATATGAAGAATACATTGACCGAGAAGCCATCGTCTATCAAGAAGTGGAGGGGGAGTTGGGTTGGTCATAAGATATGTCGGGACGATCAATCGCTGGAGGGATTAAAGTCAATTTAGGTTTATTCCCACTATTAAAGGGTTCCATATACGAAGTAAACAAGCCTCGTCTGAGATCATACTAAGAGAAGAACCATGTCATGCTGGATTCGACCCCCATCAACTATGAAGTTGATAAAATGGCCAAGGGATATTACCAAGCCATCTTACAAGGTATAAAGTCTTCCTGCTGTTTTCCTTCGCTTTCACCTTGTTTCAAAATCTAACCATCATTTGTCCCTATAGGGTAAATAACTGAATAAGAAGAAGAAACACCATAGGATCCTCCTGTAAAGAGCTTGCCCTAGAGGTCTTTGTCTTATGCCATTGGTGGAGGCAGAGGTAAAGAGAGGAGGGGAGACTCCTCCATCCTCGTTGGGAAACTCCTTATCCTTAAGGGTTGTGCTTCCATAGAGACAATAATGGGGGGCTATAGCCCCCTTGAAGCTAAGGGTTGTGATCTTCCCTTATCTAGGGAAGAAGTAAACCTGACTCCTCTTGTAGTGATTGCGAGTGCGACTAGAAACCCGTGCTCTAGTCCTACTGATAAAGGCTCTTATAGCGGTATTCCCTTTACCTCAACTTCTTGCATTACTATCTAAGAAAGTGATAATTAGGACCTCCACCGGAGTTAACATTAATGAGTTTAAGGACATTTTCTCTGATTTGGCTCTAAGCTGTAATCTGTTCAATTTCCCAACCCTAATGGATGAGGAGAGGCAATTGATGGAGGTTATGGTTAGAGGGAGAATGGGCCTTGATAAGGACAACCTTAAGGTGGTGAGAACACTAGAGAGGGTCCTTACCATCCCGTCGTATATATTTTGTGATGTTTGATGAAAGCTTCTATCAACATTTGTGTTTAACTAGCCAAATGGCTTTTAGGCTGTGTTTGTTTTACACCTGCTTTTGCGTTTGCGGTGCAACACACGCAACAAGGTGTTTAGTAACAAACCAAACTGTGTTTTATACTGCGGGACCCACTAAAAAATTGAGTTTGAAACATAGTTTTTGTGAAGCAGTTTTTACATGCTTTTTTAACTGAGTTTCGAATCCCTGTTTGTTTTTGCTTTTTAAAAGCGGTTTTGAAAATATTTGAGATTTTTTTTATTTTTTTCTTTGCTTCAAATTAATATTTTTTTTTATGTTTTCAGATTATTTTGATGCGCTTATATCAAAAATAATTTTTTTTAAAATAAAAAAATATTATTTTGATGCATTTCAAAGTAAAAAACACTTTGAAAAGCAACCGCAACCACACTTCCACCAAACATTTTAGTATGTTTTTTGCTACACATAAACTTCAACCACAATTTTTACCAAACACGTATCTAAATCCAACTAACCACTGCTAACCACATTTTTTTTGAACTTATTTTTTTAAAACCACAACCACAAAAGCTATCTAAAAAACAAACACACTCTTAATGTAAGGAAAAATAAACCCCTATTTCTTTTTTTTCTTTGGTTTGATGAGTACCTCTTTTAACATTTATCCCTGGAAAACCTTTATAATGTGTGCCCATTCCCGGAGGCATTAGGCAACTGAAAGAAGTTATTGAAGGGTGATCGTAGCTACGAACAAGAAAAATCAAGCTGCATTCGAATAACTGCAAGGGGAAAAAACTATCATGGAGGCCGAGCTACAAATCATTGAGGTGGCCTATACCACATTAAAGGACCAAGCACAAGGTCTTGCCTTTGAGTTGAGTTACATGGGAAAAAAACGCTTGCAGCCTCCTTCAACCAGGTGGTTCCGCTGAGGCAGGAGATCCTTGAAGTTAGAGCCTCCCAAGTTAGTTCGTGGAATGAGCTTGCTACCATATAAGTTGAGTTTGCTACTTGTAGGGAAGAAATTCAACGTTCCTAGGCGATGTTGAAGGCCCCAAGGGACTCTCTTGAAGATTTCCATGAAGTTTTCAAGGGTTCAATAGTTTTAACCGAGATGATGTGAGATAAGATTTTCCTAACCATGTCCTACCTATAGTTATTCATTCTCTTAAGAGGAATACAAGTGGATTTTAGTATAGCCTTCCATCCAATCCCAGTCCTTGATTTCACAGATGTATTCCCAGTTAAGGCCACTGCACCTTGATGAGGGGAGTATATAGCTAAGGAGCCTAGGCTGAATTTTTAGATCCCTCTATACATGTACATATGTATTCTTCTTTCATATACAACATTTGTTTTTAATAATATAACTCTTTTATCTCCATATTGCTTTATGTGAGCTTAGAGTCCTTGTGTAAAGTTCTTGTCTCGGTCCAATACCAATACTTATGAGACCATTTTTTGGTCCAACACCCATACTTAGAAGATCATTTCTAGGTTCAATTCCTAAACTTAAGAGATCATTTCTAAAGATGGACGATGAATCATCTAACCTTATGAGAGTTTATGATGGTTTTGCCTTACAGAATCTGAGAAGGGATATGATTTGTAGACGTCTGTTTATTGTTGATGTAGTGTATATCTTATTCTTGGAGAAAAGTGTGATTACACCAGGAAGAAGATGCCAATCCATTCCTAGGTAAAATGTATTGTAAAACTAGAGAGACGTTCATTACTTCCAAAGTAAACATTCTATCACAGTAGAAAGAGTAAATCCATCATATCTTTGGAAGATTTGAAAGGCTTGTGCCTTGGGGAGACTGTATCCATCTCCATTGCTGATGCAGTGTCTATTTCATCTTTGAAGAAAAATATGATCGCACTAGGGAGAACATGTCAATCCCTTCCAAGGTGAACTTTTTCGTAGCACTATATAGACGTTCATTAATTTCAAAGTAAATGTGTTATTGCACTAGAAAGAATAAATCCATCCAATCTTTGAAAGATTTGAGATGCTTGCGCTTTGAGGAGACCGTATTTATCCCTATTCCTGATGTAGTTTATATCCCATCCTTGAAGAAAATCATGATCGTACTCGGGAGAACATGTCAATCCCTTCCAATGTAAAATGTTTCGTAACACTATAAAGACGTTCATTAATTCCAAAGTAAATGGACTATCAAACTAGAGAGAGTAAATCCATCCAATCTTTGGAAGATTTGAGAGGCTTGGGTTCTGGGGAGACTGTATCCATCCCCATTTCTGATGCAGTTTATATCCTATACTTAAGAGGTCATTTCTAGGTTTAATTCCCAAACTTAAGAGATCATTTCTGGTGATGGGTAATGATTCATCTAACCTTATGAGAGTTTAAGATGGTTATGCCTTTTTGGAACTGAGAAGGGATATAATTTGCAAACGTTTGCATATTGTTGATGTAGTGTCTATCTCAATCTTAAAAGAAAGTGTGATTGCAATAGAGAGAACATGTCAATCCCTTCAAAGGTAAATGTACTGTAGAACTAGAAAGATGTTCATTATTTCCAAAGTAAATGTTCTATCGTAATAGAAAGAGTAAATCCATCCTATCTTTGAAAGATTTGAGAGGCTTGCGTCTTTGTGGGATTATATCCATCCCCATTGCTGATGCAATGTCTATCTTATAATTAAAAAAAAAAGTATGATAGCATTAGGAAGAACATGTCAATTCTTTCCAATATAAAATGTTTCGTAGTACTATGAAGACATTCATTATTTCCAAAGTAAATATGTTATCGCACTAGAAAGAGTAAATCCATCAAATCTTTGGAAGATTTGAGAGGCTTGTGCTTTGGGGAGACCATATCCATCCCCATTGCTAATGTAGTTTCTATCTCATCATTGAAGAAAAGTGTGATCATACTAGGGAGAATATGACAATCCCTTTTAAGGTAAAATATTTTGTAGCACTATAGAGACATTCTTTAATTCCAAAGTAAATGTGTTATCAAACTAGGAAGAGTAAATCCATCCAATTTTTGGAAGATTTGAGAAGCTTGCGCTCTAGGGAGACCGTATCCATCCTCGTTTCTGATGTAGTTTATATCCCATACTTAGGAGATCATTTCTAGGTCCAATTCTCAAACTTAAGAGATCATTTCTTGTGATAAGTGATGAATCATCTAACCTTAGAAGAGTTTAGGATGGTTATGCCTTTTAGGAATCGAGAAGGGATATGATTTGCAGACGTCTGCTTATTGTTGATATAATGTCTATCTCATTCTTGGAGAAAAGTGTGATCGCACTAGGAAAAATGTATCAATTTCTTCCAAGGTAAAATGTATTGTAGAATTAGGAAGACGTTTATTACTTTTAAAGTAAATGTTCTATCACAGTAGAAAGAGTAAATCCATCCTATCTTTGGAAGATTTGAGAGGCTTGCGCTCTAAGGAAACTGTATCCATCCTATTGCTGATGCAGTGTCTATCTCATCGTTGAAGAAAAGTGCGATTGCACTAAAGAGAACATGTTAATCCCTCTCAAGGTAAAATGTTTTATAGCATTACAGAGACGTTTATTAATTTCAAAGTAAATATATTATCGCACTAGGGAGAATAAATCCATCCAATCTTTAAAAGAATTAAGAGGCTTGTGTTTTGGGGAGACTATATCCATCCCTACTTCTTATGCAATGTCCATCCCATCCTTGAAGAAAAGTGTGATCGTACCAGGGAGAACATATCAATCCCTTCCAAGGTAAAATATGTTATAACACTAGGAAGATATTCATTACTTCTAAAGTACATTTCCTATCACACTAAAAAGAGTAAACCCATCATATCTTTGGAAGCTTTGAGAGGCTTGCGTCCTGGGAAGACCATATCCATCCTAGTTATTGATGCAATGTCTATCACATCCTTGAAGAAAGTGTGATCGCTTTAGGGAGAATATTTCAATCATTTCCAAGGTAAAATGTGTCGTAGCACTAGAAAGATGTTCATTACTTCTTAAGTAAATGTGTTATCTCACTAGAAAGAGTAAATCCATCCCTAATTTCTTAGATTTAAGACATGATAAGTAGAAAACATTTGTTATTTTGAACAATATAATTCATATACAAGAAATTTACATTTCTAAGTCATTGACCATAACACTTTTCTATCCCGCTTTGGGGGCGTAAATAAGAGAGGGAATTGTGTTTCTTCAATGAAGGTTTTCTAGGTAGTTGTTAAAAGGATTATTCCCCAGATAAACATAGTTCCTAAAATTATTATGAAAATATGACTAGCAAAAAAGAAGGTAACCTTCCTATATAAGGATCATCTACCCTGTCAAGTTCACAAGCTTGGTAAGAGTCCTTGATTTGCAATAAATCCTGAAGTTGCACGGATTGAACCAATACTCTGTTGGTAAGCATTGAAGGCTTTCTAAAACCTCAAAGTTCCAACTCCAAGTAATTAAGGATGATAATGGCCTGGCTTCTAGAGGAGCAATCAATGACTTTTTGATCATTTTTCCATAGATGGCACCACTAATGATGTCTGATTTTATCTCATGGGTTTAAAAGTCAAGCTGAGGCCTAGGATAAGATTATTAATCTCTTGGTCCTAACAATTTAGTCCATCTTTTCTTAGCAAAATGGATAATGGATTATGCTTAATACCTACAAAAGATCCTTTCCTTAGAGCTGTCTCGTCAAGGCTACATCGGTTCCTTTTATAGCTCTCGGGGTCACCCCTTTCATGAAAGGTGAAATGATTCACATATCAACCTAGATCTTTGTCTTATCATGATAAAATATCTCAGACTCATCAGAGTAAAATATCTTTGACTGTAGGTCTAGCGATTCACCAAACCCATACAAGCTTAGGCTGAATGTTTGACTGGGCTCAAAGATAATCCAAACCAATACATACCTAGACTCAACATTTGGTTAAGCCTAGAGACGATGAGTCTGGTAACTTGTCAGATCCACACAAGTCTAGGCTCAATGCTTAGTTGAGTCCGAAGACAATCAGTTTGATAATTCATCAGACTCACATATGTTTGAGATCAACGATTGACTAAGCCCATAAACCCACATATCTTCACAAGTCTGGGTTGAGCGCTTAGTTGAGCTTGAAGATGATGGGTTTAACAGTTCATCATATCAACACATATTTAGGCTCAACACTTGGTTGATCTAAAAGATGATGAATTATCACCCTAAACTTTGTTTATTTATTGAGAATGCAGGGCCCAAGAAAAAAAATGTTATTATTATACTATTTTGGCTAAATCAGAAAATATAGGCACAATAATTAACCAGAACTCTTTTTCTCGGATACGACTAAGTGGGTTACTTGCCAACATCATATATATATATATATATATATATATATATATATATATATAGAGGAAGGACCCATGGAATTATCGAAGATCTGATAAAACAACTAAATATAGTGTGCTTTCTCCTTGTGCATTTCTCAGTCTATTTTAACTTCTTTTTATAATGATTTCTTTATGTTTTTGTTTATAAAAAAGTTGATTGGGTAATAGGCAGATAACTTGTATGCATCCTTTTGTTGGTTAAGGTAACAATTAGTATGTTGAAGTTCATTTTCAATCTAATACTCCCCAAAATATATATGTATCATGAGTGAAGAAAATAATTGGATTGGGATACATCAATTAAATCCATATTAATATTATTTATATTAATAAAATATTATAAAGAAAAAAGATGAAGAGTTATATCCTATAATAATTATCAAATATTAATAACTATTCACACTTATAAATAAATCATATTAAAAATAACAAACAACATAATAACATAACAAAAAAAAACATAAAAAGATAAAGAGGAAAAATGACACATAGAAGAAATCTCTATGTCAATTTTTTTTAAAAAAATTCTGCAAATAAAATAGATTAGACAATAATTAATAAGTATAATTAATTCATTAATTTTTATTTAATATAATTATATTTAAACTAATACAAGTTTTCTAAAAAAATTTTATATTATTTATTTCTACTATTATTTTCTTTCTATTTTCCATTAACAAAAAATTTCGTCCACACAATAAGGACGTAATTTGGCGTCGTCGGCTTTTTAAAGAAGCAGCGGCCCTATCATTAAAAAAAATCTCAATAGCAGATAACGACATGGGAAAAGCAATATTGGACTGTGCGTCCTTATACGCACAAATTAATGTTTTTTTAGCTTGATTCCTATATCTTAAAAAATAAATTAAATTTTATTAACTCTATTTTTATACAAACTCTACAAATAAAAAGAATTATGCACATGATTTTAAATTAAGTGTTTTATTAGAATAAAATACTTGATCTTAATGTAGAGTTTTTATAAGAATAGAGCACTTATTCTTGTTGAAGTGTAGACTTCGATTTATTTTTTAAATTTAAATTTTAAAATATATTTTTTAAATGTATATTTTATACGTGACTTCCCATATGTTATTTTTTTAAATAAGTTTTGAACTGTATTGTTATTATTTTT